>ENA-UOOR01000104-UOOR01000104.1-fermentation-metagenome-genome-assembly--contig:-NODE-104-length-117708-cov-152.465301_pt1 | contig 117708 bp, 99 predicted proteins | sample MGYA00245780_ERZ724029 | MGnify/ENA primary metagenome ERZ724029 (study PRJEB28704, sample SAMN03018315) | fermentation metagenome | biome: anthropogenic terrestrial biome; feature: soil...
TTGCAATAACAGGAGAAGCTGTAGAAAAAGAAACTGTGACTGAAAAGAAACCTGAAACCGACACTTCAAAAATTGGGCAGAATAAGACAGCCTCAGAAACTGAACAGGGATCAAAATCTAAACAGGAAACGGGGGATAAAACTGCAAGCATTCCCGGGTTTGAGGTAGTTTATCTCATAGCCTGTCTTTTTACGGTATTCCTGTATAAGAAAAAATAAAAACTCAAATAAGAAAATGGTAGGATGAAGGCATTTACCTCCATCCTTATCTTCTATTTTTCTCATTTGCCTTGATTTTTTAGTTTTCTTTATTTTGAAATTTTTTCCGTATAATTTGAAGAGGAAACGAAACTGAAAAATTTCTGTTTACCTTACGAAAAACGATACTAATTGCAACAATAATTAATATTTTCATACTTTTAACTTCATACCGAAACAAACAGAAACAATATATTTATATTGTTTTGCACTTATCTTCTTATTTATTTAGATCAAGTTTCAACAGAATTCTACTTTTATATTGGGGATTGAAATGAAGAAATTAATCATCCTGATAATGGTCATGTTCATTTTTGCATTAGGCTCAGGAGTCGGAGCAGCGGCTGATATTTACGTAAATCCAACGGAATCGATACAGATCGCTGTGAATAATGCAGGCTCGGGTGATGTGATAATCGTTAGACCCGGAACATATACTGAAAATATTCGAATTACTAAGCAAAATCTCGTAATAAAGTCAGAGACCGGGAAACCTGAAGACACAATAATTAAGGCTAACCCAAATACAAGTGCGTTCTACGTTGCAGCCCGTAATACGACAATTAGTGGGTTTAAGATTGAATCCGCAGAAACAGGAATTTATATGCTTGGATGCAGTGACTGTACAATTACTAACAATTATCTTTCAGACAATAAGCTTGGGATATCTCTTAGTAACTCGAATAACAACGAAATCTCAGAAAACAAAGCAAACTCGAATACATTTCATGGGATTCAGCTCTTGAACTCTGAAGGAAATAAGCTCTTAAACAACAGTTTAACTTTGAATGAAAGAGGCATTAATCACTTAAACTCAAAAAAAAGCCAAATCTCAGGCAATAATGTCTCGAATAACAGAGAATTTGGGATGTGGATTTCGTATTCGAATAATAACATAATCTCCGGAAACATAGCTAATGAAACCAGTAGGGGTATCCATCTGGATTCTGCCACTGATAACGAGGTTTCCGGAAATATTGTTGCTTTTAATAGCGTATCCGGTTTTTACGAGTGTCCAGCCTGCCGCAGGAACCTTTTTTACAATAATTACGTCAATAATTTCCGTAATGCAAATATCAATACCAGGGACGTTACCTGGAATATACCAAAAACCCTGGGCAGAAATATTGTTGGCGGACCGTACATAGGAGGTAACTTCTGGGCAAAACCTGATGGTACTGGATTCTCCCAGACTGCAACTGATGCAGATGGAGACGGGATTATTGATTCCGTATATATCGACGAGTTAAATAATATTAGAGACAATTTGCCTCTAGCACCTGTTTCCAAGCTACAGCAGCCAGTCTTGCCTGTTGCAGACTTTAACGCCAATGTAACAAGCGGATACGCTCCTTTTTCTGTCCAATTCACCAATCTATCCGAAAATGCAGTTTCGTGGAGCTGGGACTTTGAAAGTGATGGAAACATAGACTCTACCGATAAAAATCCTGTCCACACTTATACAATTCCAGGAAAGTACACTGCTAAACTTACAGTAAGCAATGAAAACGGCACTGCTTCAAAAACTCTAGAGGTAATTGTGCTGGAAGCGCAGAAAGAAGAAAAAGTTTATCCGGTTGCAGACTTCAGCATCAGCGTCACAAATGGATATGCTCCTCTTTCGGTCCAGTTTACTGACCTGTCGAAAAACACAACTTCAAGGAACTGGGATTTTGGAGATGGAGCTACTTCAACCGATCAGAACCCAGTGTATATTTACTCTACAGCAGGGACTTACACTGTTAGTTTAGCCGCAACCAATGAAAATGGCACTGCTTCAAAAACGGCTACAGTAACTGTAATGGAAAGCAGTTCAAGCGGAGGAAGCAGTGGAGGAAAAAGTCACCGCAGTGGAGGTGGAGGTGGAGGTTCCCCTGAACCTGCAAGAAATGTCAAGGTTAAAGAACTTTCACAGGTGCATGTTGCAAATGGAAAGCCTATAAAGTTTGATTTCGCAAAGAATGCAACCTGCGTTGTTTACGTGACTTTTGATGCAAAGAAGACTGCAGGCAAAACCACAGCCATTGCCGAGCAGCTCAAAGCAAAATCAACTCTTGTCTCGGAACTTAATTCGAGTGAAAAATCAAGTGAGAATTCAAGTGAAATCTACAGGTACTTCAATCTCTGGGTAGGAAATGCAGGATTTGCAACCTCAAAGAACATCGAAAATCCTGTGATATGCTTCAAGGTTGAAAAATCCTGGTTGCAGGATAAGAATATCGACAAGGCTTCAATCAAGCTCAACAGGTACAACGACAAAAAATGGTCCCAGTTGCCTGTAAAACAATTAAAAGAAGATAACGAATACCTGTACTTAACAGCAGAAACTCCAGGGTTCTCCTTCTTTGCAATAACAGGAGAAGCTGTAGAAAAAGAAACTGTGACTGAAAAGAAACCTGAGGGCATTTTAGAGCTTGAGCAGAATAGCACAACACCAAGAACTGAACAGGAATCAAAGCTCAAAAAAGAAACCGGTAAGGGGAAAATCATAAACATACCCGGGTTTGAGGTACTTTACACTGTGGCTTGCCTTGTTACAGTATTCCTGCATAATAGAAAATAAAACTAAGGCTAAATGAAAGACAAAAATAAAAAATAAAAACAAGATGAAGAATAAAAGATAAAAGAAGAAGCAACTAAAAATGAAGAGAAAATAAAGAAAAAGATAAAATATTAAGAAAAAATGAAATAAAAACGTTAAACTTTTATTCCTATCCTCTACGTCTTATTTTCTTTATTTTACTCACATTTCCTTTTATTCTTCCTTATTATCGTGATTTTTAATTATTCCTGCCAGTTCTTTTATTCATACTATCGTTCTTACTATCGCCAGATTTTCATTTGAATCCATGATTAATATATCGGAGGCACCATAGAATCAACCTGTGCTTCATATAAGCCGTCGCCTAAAGTTATCACTCAATAAGAAAATCTATTTGTATTTTTAAATAAATTAGAAGCTGACTTGATAATATACATATTCCAAAAATAGAAAAAGTTAAATACATTTTATGCACAATATATATCATATGAGAAAAAACTCATGAGGATTTCTGGTAGTTTTCCTGCGTGAGTAAAATCAACCTCCATGGTAGGAGGAAGGGTTCACTCCTTACCTTCCTCCTACCTGAACAACTGTGCTGAGTTCAGATATTAATAAACATAAACGGTAACTGTAATTACCTCACCCAGAGCACTTAAACTCTTATCAATAAAACGACGATTTGCTTAAAAGAAATACTTCAGTAATTTATTTAAAACTTGTGGTTTCGAATAAGCATAAATCTTTCAAAGAGTATTTGAGCGGTTATTTCAGCTTCGGCAAGATTTACTTCTTTATAGAGCCTCCAATATTTTAACTAAAAGAGAATTCCTGGGTAAGAGTTCGAGGTTATTTTTTGAGCTTCTTTAACCTTGCCGCACCCAGAATAACAAGAGAAATGATTTTCCTGAGCCTCATGCTACTGGATTCTCCGATGAGATTCATTTTGCGTAAATCCTATGTCTTCAACAATGGCGAGATGAGTTTTTACGCTTGCGCCTAAAATTTATCAATAAGCAAACATATTGCGTTTTTAAAAATAAACAATTTTAAAAGTATTTTCCTAATTTAAAACTCTATTTATAGTCATATATTAAATCAAAGGTTTAGAAAAACTTATTTTAGAACATTTTCATTAGAAATCATTTTCTTTAAGCTTTTTTCACTTATTTTCTCACTTAAAAAGGCTTATGTTTAAAGTAAGAAAAAATCTTAACCTTTGATCTATAGAGATGTTTAGAGATGTAATCGTGAGATACAGCATGATTAAGTTTGAAAAAGTACAGCCTTATATCCTTAAAAACGTAAAGAAATTTTCATGTTGGAGCGTTCAATAATGGATAAACTGAAACTTGCTTTCAAAATTTGAAGTTTAAAAACAGTGTATAGGCTATAAATGCCTTATATGCGGAGACAAATGACTTTAAACTTTAAAAAATGTTTATTTTATTAAAAAAAAGCCTTAGAAATCCTTATTTAGTTAATTAAATTGCTATAAACTGCTTTTTAATATAAGTATATTTATATTTAATCCAGCTAATTTTAGAATTGTCAAGCCGCAGATAATCGGCAAGACAAACGGTAATAAGGTAGTATATAAGTAACCGGCCGAATACCGGGAAAAACAACTTAAAGCGAAGAACAAAACCGATTGTTTCAGAAACAAATCTGGAAGATTTATCGGTATTGATTATTAGTGTGAGATAAAGATTGAGCAGTAGACAGGGATTAAATAAACTATCAAACTATTGGAGTGGGTAAGTGTTGAATACGAAAAAGATAATTGGAATTTTCCTGGCAGTCTGTTTTATACTGTCAGTGACAGTTGCGTCAGTAAGCGCAGCGCCGGCTCCTTATAAGAAAGATGACGGCAAGAAAAGATTTGACGACAGGAAAAGATTTGACAACGAAAGGAAAAAGTGGGACAGTCAAAAGTGGAAATTTGATAACGAAAGGAGAAAGTGGGAAGGAGAAAAGAAAAGGTGGAGCTATAAGAAACATGATAATAATTACAAGAAGTGGCACATGTCCTATATGAAATGGTTCAGCGTATATACTAAATGGGTCAGTGGCTATAACAAATTTTACAGCACCTATTACTACAGCGCCTATTACAAATTTTACGGCAGCTGTTACAAATGCTAATGGTAAGAACTAGCTGTAATATAATACAATGACTATTCTATCTTGTACACTATAGAGAGGGGAGATATTAATATCGCCCTTGAGGGATGGAAAATCCCTCTCCAGCTTTTCTTTTTCCGCTCCGTTTTTCTTGTTTATCTATTTTAAGTTATTTATCTATTTTAAGTTATGTTGGCTGCTATTCTTAAGTTATGAGAGTTTCAGCGATTCTTATCTTTTTATGGCTTATCTCTATTCATTGTCTACTAAAATCACAATATTCTCACGCCCACGCTTGAGTTTCTTAATCAGCCCTCTCTTTTCCAGATCTGAAAGCAGGAGGCTGACCTTTACTTCGGAATACTCCAGCTTTTTACGCAGATCTTTTTGCGAAATCCTGCCCCTGTGGCCCCGGATTACATCCAGAGTTTCACGCAGGTCCGTAGAAAGAGGAGATTTTTTAAGAGCAGCCATTTCAATTTCGGAACTAGATTCTATTATTGGTTCTTTTATGCAGATTGCTTCTCCAACGATCCCAACCTTCCCCTCTGATCTTACTTCAGAGTCAATGCCTTTACCGAGGGTTTTTGCCATAAATCCAGATGTTCTGAGCTTTCCTACCTGAGGAGATCTATTATATTTCGTCTTTTTGTACATTCTGGATAGTTTATAGCCTCCTCCTAACAGAAGAAAAGTCACGAAGGCTATTCCTAGATAGCTTATAGTAGAAGAGCCAGTCTTTGTTTTATCCTGAGGATTCACAATATTGAAATTATTTATATTATCTTCAATTACTCCAGTCGCCTGACTCTCAGAAGCCGGATAAAGCAGGAGATCAAAGACGTAATTTCCTTCTTCTTCAATTTTTAAAGTCGATTGTTTTGAATAGATTAAGGTGTTGTTCTGGTAATATCTGGCTGTAATAACATAGTCTCCAGGTCCCAATTCAAAGGAATATGTGCCGTTTTTTGCTACTAATGATTGAGGAGGATTAGAATTGATATAAATCACAGTATCATTCAGGGGTTCAAAGGTATCCGATGCATATGTTGCCCCATGTATTGTTGCAGTGATATTACTTTCTGTTAAGAAAGGTATCCCTAAAGCGAGTGAAGTAGTTACTCCTAAAGCGAGTAAAGCAGCAGTGCAAAGCACGTAGAACCTCAGATTCATCTCTACCAGAAATCCAATACGTAAGTTGAGGTTATGAGGATCAACTGCTAAAAATTCTGAACATAAAATCTCTCAATATTTTTCCGAACATAGAAATGTTCGTATTTCCAGATTTTTTCAATGACGCGCCCCCATACCCCAATATGGATTTTGCTTATAATGAGCATGCTTCAAACTTGCTCCTGATAAGATCAAACATATAATTTTGAAGCGGGCTCACTGAGTACTTTCTTTATACTTATAGACTTTCACGGTCACTGATCACAATTAAGTAGGTATAAAACGTAGATAAATATATCGTTTATTTTTTAATTTAACTTAAATAAAACAATAATATAGAAACAATAGCCATAAAGTATAGTTTAGTATAGTTTACACTTTTAATAGCTTAATATTCCAATTATTCAGAACTCTCGTTTTTACACTCCAGGCTATAATAAACTCAATAAATTTAGGTTATCCTTTGAGCCTCTTATTTTGGTTTTAAGGCTTTTCATCCCTTATTTCAAACACGTATACCTATCTCCATTATAACCATCGATGTATCCTTTTTGGTACCCTCTATTAAAAGTGTCTTTGTAGTACTTGGTCCATCTGTAATTGCTGGGAGGCAATGGGATCTTCGAGAGATTTTCTTTACTGCCATATTTATTACAGTCACTTTGGCCCTGTTTTTTACCACTTTCGTAACCTTTTCTATAGCCATTGCTGTAGCCATCTTTGTTCTTAGCACTAGCAGCTGCGCTTACAGATGCAGTTGTTACTGATAGTACAAAACAAAATATGAGCAAAATAGCAAGAGTTTTTTTTGTTCTATAAGACTTATTATATACCATAAATTAAACACCTTATTTTGCCTAGTTGAACGTTTAAAGCCTGCGATTTTTAAATTATAACAAGGAAGTTTAACCTTGAATTAACTTGATATTTTTATGGCATGCAGTTTTATTAGATATCTTGTCTCTAGAAGAAGTTTCTTAACTGTCTCACCAGCTATCCAATAGTTATATATAATTAATATTAGATGGGTAGAATATAAACATACTTATATTTAAAACCGTTTAAAATAATTAAATTGTCAAAATAAGTATTTTTAAAGTTTAAATTATAAATTAAACATTAAAAAACCCGTAAAATATCTATCAAACCCTTTATATGGACGAATATGAAAAAATATTGTGAATAACATAAATGGGAATTGGGCATCCAGTTATTGGGGAGTTGGGGGGTATGGGGAGTTTTATAAAAAGAGTTTAAAGGTCTCTTATGACCTTCCCAGATGCCCAATTATCCAGACTACTTCATAATATATAAACTTAAAGATTTTATTATACATTGACGAAGAATAATGAAGCCGGCTTAAAAATGAATTAGCACAGATCTCAAATTCATGGCAAACGTTACTATACCTTTAAGATCTTCTGCTTTTTTTTACTTACTTTCTTAAAATAATGATATTTATAATTATAAAAGAAAACTACTACAATTTTCCTTTGTTTTCCTTTATTATTATTATTATTATTATTATTATTATTCCTGAAACTCGTATAATCTATACTTTAACCTATATAATATTTTAAGGCTAATCTTTCCTTGCAAGTTTATACAAATCATTAATCCTTGATTCCACAATGTCCATTGCGTCTTCGAAGAGCTGTCTTTCGATTTTGATCTCGAAGTATTTCTTGAGTTTTTCCTCTGGTGGCATTGTAGAACCTGCTGAGAGATAAGTGATGTAGTTTTTGTTGAAAGTTTCGGGATCTTCTCTGTACTGTTTGAAGAGAGCTAGAGTTATCGCTTTTGAAACCGCGTAATTGAAGGTATAATAATTGCTTGTCAGGTAAACGTGGTTAATGTAAGTCCATTCAGCAGAATCTTCAGCGTAATACTCAACTGAGCGGCTCCTATATTCCTTAGATAGGCTTGTCCAGATAGCATTAAGTTCTGCTCCACTTACAGTTTCTTTTTCTGCACAGAGCCTGTGTGCTTTATATTCGAATTCCGTAATCAAGGGTTGCCTAGTAAAAAAGTTCTGATAATCATCGATCTGCTGGGAAAGTACAGCAACTGCAGTATCCTTATCAGAATTTCCGATAACGTAATCAACAAAAAGTTCTTCATTGAAAGTGGAAGGAATTTCCATTTCGTAAATCGTACCTGAACAGTAAAGATAATCCACGGAATTGCCCATGAGATAGAAATTAACAGCATGTCCCAGCTCATGAGTCAACGTCTTCTGGTCCCTGATAAGGCCGTCATAGTTCATAAAAATCAGAGGCGGAGCTTTCAGGGCACAGGAATCGGTACAGTATCCACTAGGCTGTTTTCCGTGTTCAGGGTCAGGATATACATCTATGAAATTTCCAGTTACCATTTTTAAAAAGATTTCTTTAAAATAGGGATCCATTCCAGAGTAAGACTTCTGAATTTCTCGCAAAGCATCTAAGTAAGCATATTTTTTACCAGGTTGATCCGTCAACTGCAGCATAAGGTCGTATGGTTTGAGCGTTTCAAGCCCGAGTTTTTTCCTCCTGAACTCATTATAGTCCTCAAACACCCCTTTTCTCTGCTTGAAAACTGTATTCATGTCATCAATCTGAGCATGGGTAAGATAGAGATTATACAGACTGTAGTCATAGAAATCCACGTAATTCAGTTCCCTGGCAACAAGATCATCAAGCTGGGCTTTTCTGGAATAAAGGGATGCCATAGAATCGGATTCATTTATAAGATGGTAAAACCTCTGATTATAACATCTTTTCCTGTTTTCCCGGCTCGGGTCGGTTGAAAGCAGTGTATTGTAGGACTGGGAATTAACAGAAAATTTTTCTCCGTTCTCAAGCGTAATCTCTCCCGCCCTTGTGACTTTATTCGTGATTTCCGAAAGTGCTTCAGTCTCCAGTTTCATGCGCTGATTTTCGAGCTCTGCAAGATACATAGCCTGGGACTCACTTAGCGGCCTGTGCTCTGCAAACCTCATGTAGTTAGCTTCAAGATAAGCTCTGTAGACCTCAAGTCTGGGTTCTTCGGAAAAGAGCTTGTCCCATTCTCCCTTACCAAGCGAGGTCAATTTTACGGTTGCAAAAGCTCTAGATTTTTTATATTCTGTAAGCAAATCCTGAGCATTCCCAAGCAGAGAAATAAAGAATGGATCATTTACATTTTTACTGAGCTGAGTGTATGCATAAGTATAGAGAACCTCAAGCGATTTTGAATACTCCTTCTCGCTTTCCAGATACTCAAGTACGGCAAATCCTGACAAATTTTCAAATTTAGGGCGGAAAGTTTCGTTTATCTCCTGTGGTCTTTTTTTTTAACCTCTCAAGCTCTTCCAAAGCCTTTTCCCTGCTGCTGAAAAGATACAAGTCATCCCATTCCGTTGTAATCTCATTGGAATTAAGCTCTTCAGACGTGTACTCATTGCCTGTGCCTTCTGAGGACTTCTTTTTCTTAGAAGCCCTGCCTTCCGGAAAAACTGCAAAAGATAATAATGCTCCGAGAGCAAGAGACCCTTTAAGCATTCCTGAGGCTATGCCCCCCTTAGCCAATTTCAATTTCATAAGACCGCTACCCCTGCTATGATATCAGAATATCCGTTTATTATATTATTATCCGATTATATCCATTTCTCAGCTTTAATTTCACCTATTGACCTATCTATAATTGTAACAAATCTGTCTGCGTAACAGGCTTGCTCAGGCTAAAACTCTTTCCTCATAATTTAATATGCTCTCGATTTCTTTTTCCGGTACCTGTTCAGCAGGGATTTCTTCTGCATCGGATTGAATAGGGACTTTTTTTGCATCAGCCTGAATGCGAACTATGCGCTGTGGCAAAGGAATCTCTATGTCGTTTTCTTCCAAGGCCTGCTTTATGTTCCATAGCAGTCTGGTTTTTATCCCAAACCATTCGCTCACAGGCGCCCAGATCCTGACAGAAATATTTACCCAACTGTCTCCAAGGTCATTTACGAAAACCGAGGGAGCAGGGTTCAGGAGGGCAAAGGGCTCTTTGTCAATAAGGTCTTTGATAATCCAGATTGCGGCATTGGCATCATCACTATAACGAATTCGGACTGTATATTCAAACCGCCTGACAGGATGCCCCACAATATTTGTGATATTTGTTGTAAAAACCTGCTGGTTAGGAATACGGACAAGGAGCCCATCATAGGTCCGTATAATAGTAGAGATTATTCGGATATCTGTGACAAAACCTGATACATCGCTGATTTGGACTTGATCTCCTATTTTAATAGGTCTTTCGACCATGAGGAAAAAACCCGAAATCAGGTTTCCTATAATGCTCTGGCTTGCAAAACCAAGGATAATACCTGTAACTCCTCCTGCCACCAGGAGCGCTGACGGATCAATTCCTATCAAGGGAAGATTAAAAATAAATACAATAGTAAGCGTGCCATAGTAAAGGATTTTAAGGATAGTCTCGCCCACATCCTTACTGACTTTATCCTTGAGATACCTACGCAGGTAAATCTTTAGAACTCTTGCAAGGAGAGTTGAGAAAGAAAGAATGAGTATAAACTTTAGCACAGATCCCAAGGTCACGGCACCATTTGAGGTTGGCAGGCTGATGTCAGGAAGATTGAGATCCATGATTAGAAGCCCCATCCCATATAAAATTTAAGTGGTACGAAACCTAGCTTCTGGAGGTTGTAAACCCCAAAAGCCTCTTTCCAGGCTTTAAAATCTTTTAGACGGATACTTTTTAGCTCCCCGCGAAGAGGCTGTAGTTCAAAACCTGTTTCAGCCGCGTTCTTGTTAAGGATATCCATTCGTGCTCGCATGAAAACATCTCCATCATAGTAAAGTTTCATACCGTATGCACTGAAAACCGCTTTTGAGATCGACGCCCAATCCGATGAGGTGTTCCGAAGAGTTAATTCCATAATCCCTTCCTGCAGAGGATTAAGGGAAGGAGATGTTGAATATACCTCGCTTTTCCAATGCTTGCAGAGGACTCCATTTGAGACTTCTCCATAAAGGGTGAATTTCTGTCTCGTCAAGCTCAGTACATCTAAAAGCTGGAGATTTTTGTCTCCTCTATCCGAGATGAAAATGCCTATCTCAATCGGAAAAGTCAGAAATATCTTCCTTCTTGCCCCTCCAGGAAGAAGCAGGGTTTTCTCAAACTCTATCAGCAAGTTTGGGGTAATTTCTTTAGGTGTGTTTAAAGGCTCTACTGGATTTATTATCAGGCGCTTTCCGTCTCCAAGGATAATCTTTTCTACATTATCGTCTCCAAGTGTCCTACTGTATATCCATTGCTGTCCAATTTTTTCCACGGAAATAGAAATGCCTTCTTGTTCTATTGAAAAAGGGGGAACGTGATAGCCGTACATAATATCTCTGGGATTATATTCTTGCAACTATATGATTTTGTTGAGATAGATATAATAGATCATAAAAATCTTTACCTTTAAAAAGCTTTCCTGAATAAAAGAGAGATAGAAAGGAAGTCAGGAGAGAAGAGAAAAGAAAAGAAAAGGGAGAGATCCCGAACTCTGGAAAAAAAGACAAAAGAGAAAAGGAAGATGTCGGAAAAAAATCAAACCCATTCCCTTTTCTTAAAAAAGACAAACATGCTGATTCCTATAATAGTCATTCCAACCATTACTACCGGATAACCCCAGCGCCATTTGAGTTCAGGCATGTATTCGAAATTCATTCCATAAACGCCTGCTATGAAAGTAAGTGGAATGAAAATCGTTGCTATTACTGTCAGGATCTTCATAACATCATTCATCCTGTAGCTTATGCTGGATAGATAGATGTCAATCATCGAAGACAAAATATCCTGAAAACCTTCGATTGAATCTATTATCTGGATAGTATGGTCATAAACATCTCTCAGGTAAACACGAGTAGTCTTCTTAATAAGATCGGATTCGACCCTTTGCAAGCCATTTATTAGCTCCCGAAGGGGCCAGACGGATTTACGAAGTATAATCATATCCCTTTTATATTTCTGGATAATCTTGAGAGTTTCAGGCCCTGGCTGTATCACCAGTCCCTCATCAAGATATTCGATTTTATCCCCTAGATGCTCAAGAATCAAAAAATAATTATCGACCACAGCGTCAATGAGACTGTAGGCAAGATAATCCACTCCGTTTTTTCGCAAGCGGGATGCTGGATTTTTAAACCTTTCCCTTACCGGATCAAAAACATCTCCCTGTTTTTCCTGAAAAGAGAGGATATAGTTTGGGCCAATGATGATGCTTATCTGGTCTATGATAATCTTTTCCTTTTCTGTATCAAGGAAGATCATTTTTAAAACCGTGTAAATATATGAGTCGTAATCTTCAGTCTTTGGCCGCTGTCCTGTATTGAGTACATCTTCTAGGGTGAGAGGATGAATATTGAAACAATTTCCGAGTTTTTCTATAAAATCTACTCTGTCCAACCCATCTATATTTATCCACAAATTAATATCAGACTGGTCCTTAAACTCCAAACATTCTTCAACACTCTCAAGCTCTTTTTCTATAAGCTTTTCAGCGTTATAAGCCAGAACCCGGATTACTACCTTTTCAGCTTTCTTTTCCCCTACATGAACAAGTGTTCCAGGTGCAAGCCCGATTTCTGACCTTTTTCTTCCAGGCGACCCCATGTTTATTTTCCTGCCTTGTCTTCTAATAAAAATAGACCATTAAAAACAGATCATTCAGTAATTAAAGCCCCACTGATTTAAGCCTGTGCATGACTTTTTATCTGGCATACTTATCGAGTTTTTGAAGCAATTAGATCGTTCTTAATGCAGCGTCATGTTCTCAGCTTAAAATAAGCTTTTTATATGCTTGAAGATAAATATAGTTATTATATATTTAATAGAATAATATATTAAATATATAAGAGGCTTTTTCCAAAATTTGGGAGATTTGAAAAGACCGTCAATTCTGAACTAAACCTGGGGTGGTTAATATGGTTGAAAATCAGATTATGAATAGCATATACAATATGCTTGATCAGTTTATAGCATTTATTCCAACACTGGTAGCAATAATTCTTCTTATTATTGTAGGAAAAATTCTTGGAACATTTCTTGGAAAAGTTGGTGCAAGGATACTGGATAGCATAGGACTCGATGATCTTGTTGACAAAACCGTAATAGGAGGAATGATAAGAAGAGGAAATATGAGTACGGTTGGCTTTTTTGATGCAGCCATCCGATGGCTCGTTTACATCATTTTTGCCTTAATTATCCTTAATATTCTGAATATCCAGGCAGTCAATAATTTCATCAACCTGATAATATACTACATCCCACTTGTGATCTCTGCATTCATTGTACTGCTTATAGGCTTCTTGATTGTGGACTTCATTGGGGATCTTGCAAAAAATCTGCTTGTTTCGATCGGAGTAGACGAGAAATTTGAAAGTACGCCTTTCGGAGTTTCGGTCAGAACAGGAGGACTGACAGCCTCAGGAATTGTTTCCGGATTGATCAGACTGTTTGGGTATCTGATATTTCTTACAACTGCATCGAATATTCTGCAATTGACCATGTTTACTCAGTTACTGATAAGTATTACTGAGTATTTGCCACGCCTTTTCACAGGTATTCTAATCCTGTTGATAGGAATTCTTTCCATTGATATAGTGATGGACTACCTCATAAGTACGATCAGAGGTATGAATATAGAGGGAACACAAATTATTCTTCCTCTTCTCAGAGGTTTTCTATTTCTCATCGTGATTCTGGTGGCACTGGATACAATGCTCGTTAACACCAGTATCCTTTACCTGTTCTTCGGGCCGCTTGCATGGGGAATTGCAATCGTGGTTGCATTCAAATACGGAGTTAAGGACGCAATCGTTGCATATGCCAGAGAAAGGAAGTAACCCTTCCTTTCATTTTTAATTCTACAATTTTACTGGTTTTCTTTACTTTTGTTTGTTTTTATTTATTCTCTGAGTACTGTTTTTGTTCCATCCTCTTCCTTGACCATTTTCATTATTCCTTCTGCTGCCATAATTCCTGTAGCAGCAGCATTGACTATATCCCTTGAAAGCCCTGCCCCGTCTCCGGCTGCAAAGAGATTTTTGATACTTGTTTCCATTTGCCTGTCCACTGTGAGATGCATTGCGTAGAACTTTACTTCAGGGGCATACAATAGGGTCGAATCCGAGGTGACGCCTGGAATAATCTCGTTTAAGGTCTCAAGGCCTTCGATTATATCCATAACTATTCTGTGGGGAAGAGCCATTGAGATATCACCTGGAGTGACCTCTTTGAGTGTGTTAACAACAAGGTTTTTTGCAAGGCGTTCTTTTGTGGAGCGTCGCCCCCTTCTCAGATCTCCCATGCGCTGTAAGACCGGCTTTCCTCCTCCGATCGTGGTTGCGAGCTTTGCGATTGAACGGGCGTATTTTGTAGTATTTTCAATAGGCTCGGTAAGTTCAATTCGGACAAGGAAAGCGAAATTGGTATTTTCAGATTCCGTATTTGCCAGAGAGTGGCCATTGGTTGCGATAAAGCCCTCATATTCCTCCTTTACGACAAATCCACGCATGTTTGTGCAGAAGGTCCGAACAAAATCGTCGTAACGGCGGCTCTGAATATGGAATTTGGGGTCGCGGTTGATCTTCGTTACCGGATCCATAATGATTGCAGGGACTTCTACCCTCACCCCAATGTCAATTCCACCATATCGGGCTTCGATTCCGTACTTCTCAATCATATCCGAAACCCAGTTGCAGCCTCGCCTTCCGGGTGACAGCAGGACATAACTTGCCCGAAGCTCTCGCCCGTCAGAAAGTATAATTCCTTTACAGGCCCCATTATCAACTAGCAGATCCTTTACCTCGGTCTCAAGCAGGAAGTTCACACCCTTGTTAACAAGGTTCTGTTTGAATCGCCCTATGACGGCAGGGGAGTTATCTGAACCGATATGCCGCTGCTTTATCTCAATAAAACGGGCTCCAACGGCTGCAGCCCTGCGTTTAAGCTCCTCAATTTCCGGGCCTTCAGTTAACAGAGCTCCCTGCGGTGCCCCAAACTTCAAAAAGACCTTATCCACTCTTTCCACGAGCTGCCAGGCTTCGGTCTGGTCACCTGTTAGAGCTGCCAGATCTCCTCCCACATCAGGTCGCAAGTTAAGAGTCCCATCGGAAAAGGTCCCGCAGCCCCCTACCCCACACATAATATCGCAGGGTGTGCAGTGCATACAGTATGTCTGGGTTTTCATAGGGCACAGTCGCTTATCTATATCCCTGCCCATATCCACAATGAGAATTTTCAATTGTTTGAATTCCGCAAGCTCGTAGGCTGCAAACATTCCGGCAGGTCCTGCTCCTACAATTATTACATCATAGTTCGAATTACTTTCCCCTCTCTCCGAAAGTTTAGTTTCATTATCCATGAATAGCACCTTTTATAATTTTGCAAGTATTTGAATAATCAGAAATTTTCAGTTTTAACATTTTTCCAGTTTCTGAGATTTCCAGCTTTAGAAATTAGAATCCTGAAACTATGAATAACTCTCAAACGAAATCTTTTCAAAATCCCCGAGTTTTAATCCCCAAATTTAACCAAGATTTAAACAAAATCTTTTCAATTTGCCCTTAAACTTGTTTTTTAATCAATTTAGTATTGCAAAAGTACTATCGTATTCAACTTCTTTTTTAATTCCTTTTTTTACATGTATAGATGTATTAAATTAAAGGAAATCGGAAAAAATAAAAACAATAAAAATTGAAAAACCTATGATAGAGAAAATCTGCGTAGATAATTCTCCATTATACATTAATAATGCATGTACTAATAACGTATGACATTATCCGTATAAAAAACTTCCATTCAGCTTGAAATATAATTTGAAATATTTTTACATTCGAATCTGGCGCCAAATTAAAGAAATTAAGGGCTTATATGTATTAAAAAAGCAAACTGTGATTCATTAATTTTCGGAATTTTCAACCCTGACTGGAAACTATAAGCATTACCTGCTCCAAAGTCTCGAATATAAGTTTAAGGGACTTCTTGCCTTTTTACCTAGAATGTTTTGTTCGACACTGTATCCGTGCCCTTGAGAACTGCCACCTACGCCGTTTCTGTATTCTCCTCAATCCCTGCTGCTTTCGATGAGGTGAAGAGCAGGTAACCTCAGAATTACAGCCAGATTGAAGGTAGTTGCTAGCTTGATCACAATTATAGATTATTGGATAGAAGCGACTCTTTATTAGCTGCTAAGACGGAAAAATCAGAGATATATTCTGAAGAGCTTCCTTTGCGACTCCAAGGGAAGTGGCATACACTAGATAAGAATCCCAGATCTCTATTGACTCAGGAGGACGTGCTTTAAGAGCAGGAAGATTTGTAAGATATTTTTTAAAATTATGCCATCGTTTATAGTAAAGGCTTCCTTCAGGGGTCCACCGTCCAAATACCGTTATGAGCAGGTTTGAATTCTTTACCATAACGAACCCGAAAATCCCGACTAGAGCAGTCAGCACATTAATTTTTGATACTAAAGGAAACTCGTCTGAAGGGAAATATTTGGAAATTGCAATATAATAGACAACTGCCGCTAACAAAATGGTTCGGGCAAAACAATTCATATACACGTTTCCTGTAGATTGGAAGAATTTATTAAACTCAGTGTATGCTTGAACTTTTTTGCTCCAGGTAATTAAGAATTGATAGGAATCCTTTCCGCTTTCAAGCTCTTTTTCAAGTTTTTTCCAGGAGACTTTTCTTTCAGAAGCATGAGCATTTAACAGACAAAGCACATCTTTTTCAAAGTCTTCCAGGTCAGATAGACTTCCTTTAGCTTCCGAATATACTTCATTGTTTGTAAGTTCAACCATAAAGTCTCTGGACCCAGCTTCTGGAACGTTTGATGATTCCCCCTCTTCAGGTTTTAAATTTCGTAAAGAGATATATCCACGATTGGCAAGGTCCATAACCGTAGCAGTAAATCCATCTATTGTGGGAATAGCCATTCTTCCCTTCATAATGGCATTTACGACAGCAGGTTTAGAATCAATAGGCTTGAAATTGGCAGGAATTCCCCTTTCATACATTACTTCATAGTCGATTTTTGGTTCTCTTCCATATATATAGTATATAAGGAAAGGAAAAGCCAGGATAAAGAGTGCAATTAAAATTGTCATGTTATGGAAACTCTTTAAGAGCAAGTCTTTCCTCTGATATTCACTTTCAGTAGCTAATATTTTTCCTAGCCCCTCAGCAGCATCTATCTGAACAAGAACAGGATTGGGGGATACAATTCTTGGATAAACCACTTTAATTTCATACCAATGTGTTGATGGAATTTCACCTGTTCTTAGATTAATAGCATTATTTTCTATATTCACTTCCTGTGTATAAACAATCGGACGAGTCCAATAACTGATTTCACTTTCATTTTTTACCGGAAGCATAATATTTCCTCTAAAGTTCTTTAGAGGTTTTTCCCATCCTCCACTCCACAGTTTAAAACTAAATTCAGAAACATCCCTGTGAACTTTTACTGTACCATATAAATCATAAGAAGTAAAAAGAGTTAATTTTTCTGGAGTAGGTTCTGGTAGCTTGCCTGTTAACCTATATCCTTCTGGAATCGGTTCAATCCTGAGTTTACACGCTTCGTCTGAACAATGTCCCTCGAGGTTCCGGATAGATTCTCCTGGTAATGTTTTGAGTTCTCTGTGAATATCGATATACTTCCCATCAAACGCATATGAAACCGATTCTTCAACATGAACTATACCGCTGACATTAACAGTTATATTTGTTTCAGCTCCTTCCAGTGAGTACTTTGCACTAGCTGAGGACGCCAGGCAAAGAGCAAGCAGCAAAAGCACAATAACTTTCACCAGTGCAAAGTTAAACTTTGCTTTTCCGGCAGCTTCACAGGAAGCATCTGAAAGCCCCAATTAAATTGCCCCCCACTCTATATTATTTTCTGAATAATATAGAATTTCTGAATAATATAGAATAATATATTATCCAGATTATTATTAATACTTAGGTTCGAACGCAACCGTTGCACCGCAACCGTTGCGCCGGTTGATCACGCCTGATAGGGTTTGGGAATAAGGCATTCAAATCCAAATGTTACACCGTTTTTGATCAAACTTTTTTTGAAAAAGTTTGCGGTCAAGCCTTTTTTGAAAAGGGTTGTGATCACGCCGGATAGGGTTTTGGGGATAAGGCTCTTAAATCCAAACGTTGCGCTGTTTTTGATCAAACATTTTCTCAAAAGGTCTGTGGTCAAGCTTTTTTCAAAAGGCTTGTGATAAAACATAACCGTTGCGCCGATTGACCACACCGTCACCAAGAGTTTTTGATCAAACTTTTTTTGAAAAAGTTTGCGGTTCAATAAATACATTAATAATGAGTTATGACTATTCACCTACATTTCAGGTTCATCCTACATTTTTCATTTAATTTGTTACCCTAATTAAGGTGAATTTATGTCACTAGCAAAGCTCAGAACACATTGTACAGCCGATGTCAAGCCTGAAAAAGTTGACAACGGTCAGAAAATTACCCTGGCAGGCTGGGTCCATGAGGTAAGAGACCTCGGAGGGATCTGTTTTGTAGTGCTTCGGGATCGGGAAGGAAAGGCTCAGGTCACTCTTGTAAAGAAGAAAATTAATAAGGATCTGTTCGACGCTGCAAGAAGGCTTGTCCGTGAATCCGTAATCTCAGTAACAGGCACCGTGAAATTTGAAGAGAAAGCTCCAAACGGATATGAGCTACTTCCTGAGGAGATTACTGTCCTGAATGTTGCAGACTCTCCACTACCAATGGACACAACTGGCAAAGTTGAAGCTGAACTGGATACCAGGCTTGACTCGCGATTTATCGATCTCAGACGGGCTGAGACAACTGCAGTTTTCAAGATAAGGCACCAGGCTCTCCAGGCAATCAGGGAATATTTTGTGGAAAATGGCTTTATTGAAACCGCAACTCCCAAGGTCGTGGCAACTGCAACCGAGGGCGGTACCGCACTTTTTCCGATTACCTATTTTGACAGGGAAGCTTTTTTAAACCAGAGTCCTCAGCTCTTCAAGCAAATCCTTATGAGCGGCGGGCTTGATAGGGTCTTTGAGATCGGCCCAATTTTCAGGGCAGAAGAACACGATACCCGCAGGCATTTGAACGAGGCTACTTCTATTGACGTTGAGGTCAGTTTTGCAGATCACTTCGATGTAATGGAAATTCTCGAAAACCTTGTGGCTTACGTCTATACTCAGGTTATTGAAAAGTGCAAGTCTTCCCTTGAAACACTAGGGGTTGAGCTGAAAATTCCAAAAACTCCTTTCCTTAAGCTCACCTATGACGAAGTAATTGAGATCATAAACGCCCGCTCGGAAGAGAAAATGCAATGGGGAGATGACCTCGGCACGCTTGGGGAGCATACAGTGGGCGATTACGTCTACGAGACTACAGGGGAATCCCACTATTTCATTATAGACTGGCCAACTGAGATCAAACCTTTCTATGCCATGCCTTATGAGGACAGACCGGAATTTAGCAAATCTTTTGATATGATGCACCGCACAATGGAACTTTCCTCAGGAGCCCAGCGTATCCATATTCCTGACTTACTTAAAAACCGGATAGAATCACAGGGTCTGGACTCTGACGGTTTTGATTTCTACCTTAAAGCTTTCGAATATGGAATGCCCCCACATGCAGGCTGGGGTATGGGCTGCGAACGCTTTATCATGACCATGCTAGGAACCGAAAATATCAGGGACACTGTACTTTTCCCAAGGGATAGGAAAAGACTTTCTCCCTGAAATCCCTTATTTTTAGGATTTTGGGCTTTGAACTGGAAGGGAAAATAGCATGACAGAAAGAAATATATCCGCCGATTCTCCGGAAAAACGTGCAGCCGGCATTGCCGCATCGAAGATAGTAGAACCGGGAATGGTAGTAGGACTTGGAACAGGCTCAACGGTTGCATATACAATCAAAGAACTCGGCAGGCGGGTAAGGGAAGAAGGACTCGAAATCCTGGGGGTTGTTACCTCATATCAGTCCGAAATACTTGCCATAGAAGCCGGCATTCCTCTGGCTACTCTTGCCCAGCATCCGGAACTGGATCTTGCTATTGATGGAGCAGACCAGATCGATTCGAAGCTGTATGCAATCAAAGGCGGGGGAGCTGCTCATACCCGCGAAAAAATAGTGTCAGCATCTACAAGGCGTTTTCTTGTAGTAGCCGACGAATCAAAAACAAGCCCCAGGCTTGATAAGGCTGTACCTGTCGAAGTTCTCCCTTTTGCAAAAACGCTTGTTATTAAAAAAATAGAAGAGCTTGGGGGAAAGCCCGAACTGAGGTTTGCTCTGAGAAAAGACGGACCTGTAATTACCGACAATGGTAATTTTGTACTTGATGTAAATTTCGGCGTGATAAAAGATCCCGAAGAGCTTGCTGTACAACTATCTTCAATTCCAGGAGTTGTTGAACATGGGATTTTTTCCAATGTGGATGAACTCTATATAGGAAAAAAAGATGGATCAGTGAAGATCATTAAGAAGTAAAAACATCAGGAAATACGTGAATGATTTAGTCTCAGCCTTAAGAGTCGGCATATACCCGGTATGTTTTTATAGAAGTATTATCAGTAATTTCCTGATTAAACATTGCTTAAGATAAGGCAACTGATTAAATCATATTTTCAGGTTAATCTTTGACTAAATTAACTGTAAGCCAGACAACTTCAAATTATCGAGTAAAAATCTTCGACACATATATATCATTTTAAGGAGGTTTTGGTTCAGATGGCAAAAGGTGGCCAGCCAATTATAATAGTAGATCCTAGAAAAGAGCAGACAAAGGGAAGAGAAGCGCTCAGCATGAATATTGCGGCTGCAAAGGCAGTGGCCAGCATAGTCAAAAGCACGCTCGGACCGAGAGGAATGGACAAGATGCTTGTCAATCCTATCGGGGACATCACAATCACAAACGACGGTGCAACCATATTACACGACATGTCCATCGAGCATCCGGCAGCTAAAATGGTTGTTGAAGTTGCCGAATCACTTGAAAGCTCAGCAGGGGACGGGACTACAAGTGCTGTCGTGCTCACAGGCAGTCTGCTGGAAAAGGCAGAGAAACTTATTGAGAATGGAGTCCATCCAACAGTTGTTATCAAGGGATACAGGCTTGCAGCTGAAAAAGCGGTTGAGATTTTTGAGAGCTTGGCGATCTCAACTGACGAGAACGAAAAGGAGTTACTTGTAAACGTTGCCAAAACCTCTATTACAGGTAAGGCTTCCGAAAAATACAACCGTCTGATTGCAGAACTCTGTGTGGATGCCGTGCTCGCTATCCGTGAGAGAGGAATAGCCGACCTCAAAAATGTTACTATTAAAAAAGATATCGGCGGCAAAATTGAAGAGACCGAATTTGTCGAAGGTATTGTAATAGATAAAGTTGCTCTGGATAGGGAATTCCCCCTCAGAATTGAGAATCCCAGAATCGCTCTTATCGATACCCCTATGGAAGTCGCCAAGACCGCAAACAAAGCAAAACTGCAGATCAGTGCGTATGGCGATATAGAGAGTTTTGTAAAACAGGAAGAAGCAGCCTTATTCGAAATGGCAGACTACATTATCAGAGCAGGTGCAAATGCAGTTTTCTGTTCCAAGGGCATGGATGATAAGATCGCAGCCTACCTGCAAGACAGGGGAATTTATGCTACCCGCAGGGTTAAGAATGAGGATATGCAACACCTTGCAGATGCCACAGGCGGAAGACCTGTTCGCAATATCAAGGAACTGACTCAAAAAGAACTCGGAAATGCAGGGCTTCTTGAGCAGGACCGGGATGGAGATCAGGGTAAAACCTACCTCAGAGACTGCAAGGGTGCAAAATCTGTATCTCTCGTCCTTAGAGGCGGTACAGAGCATATAGTTGATAATCTTGAGCGTGCAGTTGATGATGCTCTAAGAGTAGTAAAATGCGTGGTAGAAGACGGCAAAGTCGTTGCAGGCGGCGGCGCTTCCGAGATTGAAGTCGCACTTGGGCTCCGCGCATATGCGCCCAGTATAGCAGGGCGTGAGCAAATGGCAATCAAGGCTTTTGCAGATTCCCTTGAAGATATTCCGAGGGCAATTGCTAGAAACGCAGGGCTTGATACCATTGATACGATAGTTAACCTCAGGGCAAAACACGCTGAAAACAAAAATGCAGGCTTGAACGTTAATACAGGCGCTGCCGAGGACATGCTAGAAAAAGGCATAGTTGATCCTCTGAGGGTTAAGGTCAATTCCGTCAAATCAGGTTCCGAAGCTGCAGAAATGGTGCTGCGTGTAGATGATATGCTCCGTGCCCAGCGTGCTGATATGCAGAGTGTCAAACCCGAGCATATGGCAAGCACTTATGACGGCATGGCAGCCCCACAGCTTAACATGCGCAGATAATGCTAGATAAAATAAGATGTCACTAAAATAAGATGTCACGAAAGCACGATAAGCACAGAAATTTCTGTGCCCGTGCTTATCTTAGTCTACTTTCTTCAGTGATCTCTACGGTTGTTTTCTATGGTTAATGCTATCTAGTTGATTTAAATCAGATTTCTCCGTAAAACCGCTGATAATCTTCGATTGCCTTCTTTGTCTGAGCAGGAAATTCTTTTTTCATATAATCTATAAACTCGTCCCTTGATCGAATTTCTTTCAGAATTTCAAGCATGTGAGCAGTAAATTTTCTTGATTCCACATTTCCTTTCTGGAGTTCAAAAGAGAGACAGAGGGCTTTTTTAGGAAAATACTTTCTTCTAACCCAAGGAGAAACCGAGCCCAAAAGCACTCCTTCTTTCAGAATGCTGTAAGCAGGCACGCCTATCAGTTCAAGCCTGTTCTTTCCTGCCAGTTTTTCAAGATTTTCACTGGAATAAGAATGTAGTTCAATGTAGATGTCAGGTTTTAACCCTTCAATAGCCTTGAGGATATTTTTTCCGGTTCCAGAATAATAACCAGGATTCAGGGTTGAAATGTACTTTCCACAGTCTACAAATGGGATTATGGCAAGAGTACCGGTTTTTGGAGGTTCTATACTCTTCAGGAATCCAGTCGTATCTTCCCATTCATTTCCATGAAGACCTGCGACAAAGAGTCGGACTGGCTTTCCACTGCCGTAAATTTTCATTCCGGTATCCGGGTACAAATCTGGCAGCAATTCTTTGCATCCATGCTTGGCTGGAAGAGAATGCTCGGAGCCTCTGAATGCTTTGGAGCCCCTGGAACTTCTGGAACTTCTGGAACTTTTGGAACCCTTGAACGCCTCGGAACTCTCTATTCTTTCAGTGTTCATCCGTTTTGATACCTCAAAGATCTTTTTCTTCGTGCAGCATCTTTTCGTGCAGATCTTCTTCGAGAGGTTCTTCTTCGTGTAACTCTTCTTCATGTAGCTCTTTTTCAGGCAGAGATTTTCTTGTGACCACATAGATCTCCTGTTTTTTGGAACTTATGACCTGCTGAATTTCAAGCCCAAGGTTCTCGATTTTACTAAGGATGGGTTTAGGATTTCTTTTTTTAGGAATTTTTATAACCTGAAGCAATTTTCCTCCGGTTTTTAGCAGTGGCAGCACTCTCGCAAGAGCTTTGATTGAGTCCTCAGGCTCAAGAGTCAGATCTGAAAGAATAACATCTACCGGCTCTTTTGAGAGTATATTCAGGGGTAAAGTAAAGACATCTCCGAATATTACCTCAACATTTTCCCTTTCATATGCTATTTTTCCAAGCTCGCTCCTGAAATCCTTACTGAACTCGATACCTTTTACATGGTCTACAATTTCCGAGGCAAAAAGGAGAAAACCGCCTGCGCTGGATCCAAGGTCAAGCACTCTGTCTCCTGGTTTAAGAATTCCACTTTCCTCTTGAATGAGCTTGAGTTTGAAATAGCCCTGAGGTTGGTCCAGGCCCTCAGTAACCTCAATTACGTTCTCAGTAGAAACGTCCTTGGAGACCTTTGTCACCGTCGTTCCGTTTACCTTAACATTTCCAGCAAGGATAGCAGTCTTAGCTCGCCCCCTTGATTTGAAATAACCCATATCTACAAGGTATGCATCCAGTCTCATGGGGCATTTTATCGGCAGAGCCTGTATATATAAGATAGCAAGACGGTTGCAGGAAAAAGAGCCGGGTTGATTTCCATTATTCAACGGCTTGATTTCCATTATTCAACGGCTTGATTTCCATTATCGAACAAGCTGCAAGTTTAGCAATTTTACAGAAAAATCTGAAACTTCGGACCATATGTTGAATGGTAGTTTTTATACAGGATTTAAACATAAATATCTCTAATAAAAGTGGTTCTCCAATTACCGACAACCCCCTAGTGTAATCAATTGATTGCAGTTAATTCTGCTTTGGTAGCTACCTTTTATGAACATAATAAGATGATAAAATGACCTGTGAGATCAAGATAATAACAGTGGAAAATTTTTTAGGTAAGGTAAATTGTTATCTTCTTAAAAAGGACACTGGTTTTATTTTAATTGATACGGGATGGTCTAATAAGCGTGCATATCTTGAAAAAGAGCTTGAGAAGCTGGGATGCAGTCCTGACAACCTTAAGCTTATAATTCTCACTCACGGGGATTTTGACCATTCCGGCAACTCTGCTTACCTGAGCAGGGAATTTAATGCAAAAATAGCTATGCATAGTGACGATTCGGGTATGATAGAACAGGGGGACATGTTCTGGAATAGAAAAAAAGCCAATGTTCTCATCAGGATAGCAATTAAAGCTTTATCAGGAATCAGCGGGTTGAAACCAGAAAAATTTAAACCTGATTTAAATCTCGATGAAGGAAACGACCTCTCAGAATATGGATTCGATGCTAAAGTTCTTCACGTTCCAGGACACTCAAAAGGTTCAATAGGAATACTGACCGACGAGGGAAACTTTTTTTGCGGTGACCTGCTCGAAAATTTAAACAAACCAGCTCCCGGCTCCATTATCGATGACCCAGAAGAGTTTAATTCCAGTATCGAAAAACTGGGAGGCCTGAAAATAAAAACGGTTTATCCAGGCCACGGCAAGCCTTTTCCCATGGAATTGCTCATAATAAAAAACAGATAAGAAACAAAAAGGCAGTATAGTGAAAATTCTCTGAAAGTTCTGTAAAATCTGACAGGCTTTCCATCCTTTTCTTGGCTCTTCGCTGTTTTGTATGAGTTGAAAATTATTTCTTAGTTAGAAATTTGGATGACGAAAATGGAAATAATCGAGCCTGAATGTGATTTTTAACAACAAATGGGTTCTAAGTTTTATACACTCTACTCCCGTATAGAAAATGGATATAAATTACCCTAAATTACTTTAAGCTACCCTATATTACTCTAAGTTATCCACTCAAAATAACAAAGATCCAATATAATTTTATAACAGAAGGTATGGTTAAATTTTATTCAAGTTTTTCTGCTTACCTTTTGCCCTGTACCACCTGATAAAAAAGACGCCTATCACAATACCAATAAACGCACCTCCAATTAACCCTTGCCAGCTACCAAAACGAAAGCCTATGCCACTGAAAAAAACTCCAAAAATAGAAATAATATTCAATTCTGTATTCGAGAAATTAGCTTCATCAAGCTTCTTTTTTGTTTTATTCTTTTTTTTGCTCATAACAGACTAGTTGGCAAACATCGATATATAACTCTTATTTTTTTGCAGGTCGACATAAGAAATTAGAGCATTTTTCTCGATGTCATTTTAGAATATTAGCTAACAATGCTCTGTAGAAATCCTCCAAAATAATGAATTTTAATGAATTTGAACAAAATAGTCTGATCTGGATATATTTATCTTTTTTTCAGACCTTTCTCTCGAAATAATAAGTTTTCTACAGAAGTGGAGAAATTTTAGATTAAATAATTGATATCCTTGGAAATCCTGGCTAACTTTCATTAGCTTGGGAAATATTTAACAGTGCTCATGTAGTTTCAGAAAATGGTGAAATTCACATCATTTTGGAATTTTCAAAATTGAACCATTAAAGCCAGATAAAATCGAAGGATTATTACTTGGAAATTTTATCACTTATTTCTTGAATACTTTGATGAAAATTTGGAATATTACACTTTTAATTTTTCAATTAACCATATAAACCTTGAAGTAATATAAATGGATGCACTAGGAGGATTGGAAATGGAGCAGACTTTTGACGGGTTTATTGATTATTGTTATAACAAGGTTTTGGGTAGAATTCCTGATCCTGAAGGAAAAGAATACTATGTTAAATTATTAAATAAAGGTGTATCTAAACATGAAATATTAATCTCTTTTTTGAACTCTGAGGAGTACGTTGAGCGCATAAAATATCTCATGAGTCCTACAATTAAATTCGCTCCTCCTGGACATTTTTACTCTCCACTACCAAATATAGAGGATATCTCAGAGTTATATCAAAAAATCGACAAATTCCAGAACCCTACTGGTATTGATATTAATAGAGATAAACAGGTAGAATTATTAAAACAGTTTCAAAAATATGTTTCTGTTGTGCCATTTGGGGATGGTTTCAAGAAGAACAATACTAGATATTTTTTTAACGGTAATGAATGGTATAGTTATGGGGATGCAATTATATTATTTTGCATGATTAATTATTTTAAACCAAAACAGCTTGTTGAAGTAGGATCAGGTTATTCGTCACTAGTTACTTTGGACACATGTGAATTGTTAAACCTTAAAACGAAAATTACCTTTATTGAGCCTTTTCCAGACCTTCTTTTAAGTTTATTATCTGACCGAGATGACCCTGAAAAGCTTCTTTTAAGAAAAGAGATTCAAACGGTAAATTTATCTCTTTTTGAAGATCTGAATAGTGGGGATATTCTATTTGTAGATAGTTCCCATGTTGTGAAGTTTGCGAGTGATGTTCTTTTTATTCTTACCGAAGTACTCCCCCGTCTTAAACCTGGTGTGATTATCCATTTTCACGATGTTTTTTGGCCTTTTGAATATCCTCTTGAATGGCTAGAACAAGGGTTTGCATGGAACGAAGCATACTTTTTAAAGGCATTACTTACAAATAATAAAAATTACGAAATTTTGTATTTTAATGATTATATGGGGCAAATGCATCAGGATCTGGTAAAGCAATACATGCCGCTTGCATTGAAAAATTTTGGATGTGGAATTTGGTTAAAAAAACTCGAATCCAAATCCGGCGTTGTTTGAAAAAACGTACCAATCAGATCGTTTCAAAACTAAATCTGATTATATCCAATGTCACTACTATCTGAGCTTATCATATATCCATCAGATATTGTCAAAATCAAGGGGTGTTGATCCTCAAGCACCAATTATAAAACCTGAATTCTCGGGCTCTGTAGAAATCCTTAATTTGATGTAAATAATTTTTATTATTTTTTTGTTTATGTTATAGACTATCAGTTTAACTTTTACTTCTTTTACTTGATTTCTAAGCTTTCTTGCTCTTAAAGGTATAATTGAGTCTGATTGAATCTGCTTTGATTTCTTCTCTTATCAGGGCATGAATTTCTTCGGAATCATATCCTTTATCCATTACATAACATTGAGACTTTCTTAACTTATTTGATTGTCTTATCAGAGTTTTTGATAAATTAGGTTAAACCATGAGGAAAGAATTCTGAACACAAACTTTTGAAGAGTAGTGTATGAGGAACCTGAAGAGTTGTGTAATGAGGAACCTTATCAAGGTCAAGTTTTTCTTTTATACTACTCATAAGGTCAACAAGTTCTACAAAATCCCGATAGTCTGTACTTATTACTCTTTCAGTAAAACAAGGACAAGAAGCTGATGTTGAGTATAAACACGTTTAGAATATTTACAGGAATAAAGGTTCAGTCTGGGAGACTGAACCGTTTTAAGACTGAGCTCAATAAATTTAATATACTTATTTGATGGCAATCTGAGACGCTCTTCGTTTTTTGTGGGGACAAAAAATAAGGAGCATTTTACAAACTTATTTTTATAAATTTTTGGGCAATAACAGAATATAGAGGACTTTTACAGAGCCAATTCTTGAATCAATTTTAAAATGAAAAACAGTACTGAAACTCTTATAGTTGAAATATGAGCTCCAAAGAAGTAGTTTTGAATTTTGGAATTAGCTCTTTATTCAAGATATATTCAAATACTTTTACTCAGCACTTTCCTGCAAATTTAACATAAACCTACTAAAATATCCTAAAGTAGATAATTATTTATATGATCGGCATAATCTAGCCATCCGTTATATGACAAATGCTTAAAACTCCGCTCTTCTTGCAGTTTACCGACTTTTTCCTCTTTATCTTTTGGGGATCAGATCCTGGCTTAACAGGTTTATTCATGCTGATTTGCAGAAAAAGATGATTATTCTGGATTAAAATAGTTATTCTCGACTGAAAGTACTAAGATAAGCAAATATAAAACTGAAAATAAAAAGGTCATGCAATTCATCGTCGACGAACACAATTTACTGCATATAAATTCAAAAAACCATTTGTTTATTACTTATTTGTTTATTGATTAATACTTTCACTCCACTATATTACTTTATTAATAAAAAGTCTGCGTCTTGATGTATGTGTCGAAAAATGGTAGCATAAATTAGAAAAATTACCATGAGTAGATCCAAGTGGAATCAATCTTCAGGCATCACCTTACTTAAAGCGCAGACATCAATCTAACTTAAATGCAGATTTACTCTGACTTTAAACTCTTACCTAACCGACTCAACTGGATAAAAACCCGAGAGAAAAAAATGAAAAAAATTACAATTAAAGGGGCACGGGAACACAACCTGAAAGACATCACAGTGGAACTCCCGCGAGATAAATTCATTGTTATTACAGGCGTTTCAGGCTCAGGAAAATCTACCCTGGCTTTTGACACGGTTTATGCTGAAGGGCAGCGGCGCTATGTGGAGTCTCTCTCGGCTTATGCGCGGCAGTTCCTTGGGCTTATGAACAAGCCGGATGTGGACAGCATCGAGGGGTTATCTCCGGCAATTTCCATTGAGCAGAAAACGACCTCAAAGAATCCCAGAAGTACGGTAGGCACAGTTACTGAGATTTATGACTACCTGAGGTTGCTTTTTGCAAGAGTTGGTACGCCTTACTGCCCAATCCACAATATAAAAATCGAGTCACAGTCTCCTGAAAAAATTGCAGACAGCCTGAACAGGGAATTTGAGGGTATGATCATCATTCTTGCACCTATAGTCCGCCAGAAAAAAGGTACATACCAGCAGCTTTTTAGGGAACTCAACAGCGAAGGCTTCACACGAATGAGGGTAAACGGGGAAATCTACAGGACTGACGATGAGATTGCCCTTGACCGTTACAAAAAACATGATATTGAAGTCGTGGTTGATCGGCTTGACCCCTCAGAAGACCGCTCAAGACTTGTCGAAGCCTGCGAAAACGCTCTCAGAAAGGCAGATGGGCTCTTAATCGTAGTTGATTCGGAAGGAAAAGACCACCTTTACTCCTCGAATATGGCCTGTCCTGTCTGCGGAATGGCTTTTGAAGAACTCCAGCCCAGAATGTTCTCCTTCAACAGCCCCTTTGGAGCCTGTGAAGCCTGTAACGGGCTCGGCTTCAAGATGGAGTTCGACCCTGACCTGATCATCCCAAATAAAACCCTCTGCCTTGCGGATGGAGCTGTAGCCCTGTACAGAAATTACCTGGACAGTTACCGGAGCCAGCATCTAGGAGCCGTGGCAAAACACTTTGGGTTTGACATTTTCACGCCTATTGAAGCTCTTACAGATAAGCAGTACAATGCGCTTATGTACGGCTCGAACGAACGCATGCAGTTTGAGATGAGCACGAAGAACGGAGATGCCCACTGGTCTCATAAAGGAACCTGGGAAGGGCTGATTCCTCAATCCGAGAGGTTGTACAGCCAGACAAAATCCGAATACCGCCGAAAAGAGCTTGAAAAATTCATGCAAGTTAAGCCCTGCCCGAAATGCGAAGGCAGGCGCCTGAAGGAAAAAGTGCTTGCAGTAAAGCTCGGCGAAAAATCCATTGTGGATGTAACCGATCTCTCAATTCTGGACTGCATTCGATTTTTCGAAAATCTTGAGCTTTCGGAAAAGGAAAAGGAGATTGCAAAACAGGTATTAAAAGAAATACGCTCCCGTCTTGGCTTTTTAGAGCATGTGGGGCTTGGCTATCTCACCCTTTCCCGGAGCGCAGGCACCCTCTCAGGCGGGGAAGCCCAACGAATCCGGCTGGCTACCCAGATTGGTTCAAACCTCATGGGCGTACTCTATGTGCTTGACGAACCTTCAATCGGGCTGCACCAGAGGGATAACGAACGGCTTATCCAGACCCTTCAGACTCTGCGGGATCTGGGAAATACCCTGATAGTCGTGGAACACGATGAGGATACTATCCGGGCTGCGGATTATGTACTCGATATAGGGCCAGGGGCTGGCATTCGTGGAGGTTATGTGGTAGCCGAAGGCACACCTGAAGAAATCGAAAGGAATCCGGAATCCCTTACAGGTCAATATCTCTCTGGAGAAAAACAAATAAAAACGCCTGCCCTCCGCAGGCAGAGCGATGCATTCATCAGGCTAAAAGGATGCAGGGCAAATAACCTGAAAGACATTGATGTAAATATTCCCATAGGAATCCTGACCGTGATTACAGGCGTATCGGGGTCCGGAAAATCCACACTTATCTACGATACCCTGTACAAAGCTCTTATGAAAAAGATAAATAAATCAAATGTAACTCCAGGAGATTATGACGAGCTAGTTTTTGATTCTGAGATTGACAAGGTAATTGTTATTGACCAGAGCCCTATTGGCAGGACTCCCCGCTCAAACCCTGCTACTTATACCAAGGTTTTTGATGCCGTCAGGCAGGCTTTTGCCGAAACAAAGGAAGCAAAAATCCGGGGCTATAAAAGCGGGCGTTTTTCCTTCAACGTAAAAGGAGGGCGCTGTGAAGCCTGCCAGGGAGACGGGCTAATAAAGATTGAAATGAATTTCCTGCCTGATGTGTATATTGAATGTGAGGAATGCAAAGGCACCCGTTACAACCGAGAAACCCTTGAAGTAAAATACAGGGGCAAAACGATTGCTGAAGTCCTGAATATGACTGTAGAAGAGGCTGCCGAGCATTTTGAGAATGTCCCCGCAATAAAAAACAAACTCGATACTCTAACAAAAGTCGGGCTTGGCTATATCAAACTTGGCCAGAGCTCAACAACGCTTTCCGGCGGGGAAGCCCAGCGAATCAAGCTGACAAGGGAACTCTCCAAAAAAGGTACTGGAAGGACGATTTATCTCCTTGATGAACCCACAACCGGGCTTCATTTCCATGATGTCAAAAAACTCATTTCAGTCCTTAACGGGCTTGTAGCAAAAGGAAACACTGTGGTTGTAATAGAACATAACCTGGATATAATAAAATCCGCAGATTATATCATCGATCTTGGTCCCGAAGGCGGAAACGCAGGTGGAGAAATTATTGCCAAAGGGACGCCTGAAGAAGTGTCCACGGCTCAGGAAAGTCATACTGCACGCTTCCTTGCTCCAAGGCTTTCAATGTCATATCTAGATATATCGGATACAGAGCCTGTTGAGGTCTTTTTCGAGGATGGGGGAGATTTTGAAGCCGATTATGAGGCTGATTTTGAGGATTTTGACGATGATCTGATTGATGATTCCGAAGACCTTGAAGAAGGCTCTGAAGAAGATTCTGAGGAAAACTCCAGAAGTCTCAAGCACAGCAAACACAGGAATGACAAAGCGCTTCAAGAATTGATATAAAGTATATTAAAGCTTATTTAAAATTAATCTAATATTAATTATTTATTAAAGTTGTTTTAAATTAATTTAATGTTGATTATTTATAATACTCTAATCAAATTCAAGCTCCTTGTAAAAACTTAAAAGCTTAAAATCGGAAAAATGAGGTACAAAAATGATTGACCTGGAAGCTCTTCCTCACTTGCCTGGCTGTTATCTTTTCAAAAATGAGGAAGGGACTGTGCTGTATGTGGGCAAGGCAAAGGACCTAAAAAAACGGGTGAGCAGCTATTTCCAAAAACGAGACCATGACCCAAAAACCGAGAGTCTTGTACAGGCTGCCAGGAACCTTGATTTTATTATAACGAATACTGAGGTAGAGGCTTTCCTCCTGGAAAATACCCTGATAAAAAAGCACTGGCCAAGGTACAATATAGCTTTAAAGGACTCAAAGCGGTATGCTTGCATCCATCTAACCGAAGAAAAGTTTCCAAGGATCAGGCTTGCCCGGAAAAAGGTTGGTAGTGGAAGTTTTTTTGGACCCTTTGTATCATCAAAGGAAAGAAATTACATTTTTGAGGTTGTAAGGAAGACCTTTCAGCTCAGGACCTGCAAACAGATGCCTAAACGTGCTTGTCTGAGATACCATATCGCGGCATGCAGCGGACCCTGTATAGGGGCAGTTTCCACGGAAGAGTATTCCGAAAAAGTGAAGAAGGCTGCCTCTGTCCTGAAAGGCGATATCAAAGAGCTTATCGAGTCAATGGAAATAGAAATGAGGAAACTGGCATCAAGGCAACAATTCGAGCAGGCTATGGCTCTGCGGGATGAGATTACAGCTCTTGAGTACCTTCAGGAAAAGCAGAATATGGAGAGGCAGAAAAAGCATAATGAGGACATTCTGAACTATATTGTCAGGGATGATACCGTTTATCTCATGCTCTTCAAGGTTTACAAAGGTACACTTGAGGATAAGCAAGACTTTGTTTTTGCCTTTGGGGAAAGTTTCCTGGAAGAATTCCTGGTACAGTATTATTCCGAAAATGAGCCGCCTGAAGAGCTGATACTACCCGAGCCGCTCGAAGAGCCGCTTGTCGATTTCCTCTCTCACGTCAAGGGAATAAAGGTGAAAGCCACGGTTCCGAAGCAAGGGGAGAAAAAGGAGCTTCTCGACCTTGCCCTGAAAAATGTTGAGATTGGCTTTTTTGGAGACCGGAAAAAGCTTGAAGCCCTGCAAAGTAAACTTTCTCTTCCAAAAGTTCCTAATGTCATAGAATGTTTTGATATTTCCCATCTCTCAGGCACGGCTACAGTTGGCTCTATGGTGCAGTTTCGGGGAGGCAGACCTGATAAACACAATTATCGACGCTTTAAGATAGAGAGTGTTGAAGGCATTGACGATTTCGCTTCCATTGCCGAGGTTGTACGCAGGCGTTATTCTCGCTTGCTTGAGGATGAACATGACCTGCCTGACCTTATTATTATAGACGGGGGAAAGGGACAGCTTTCCTCAGCTTTCCAGGTACTTCGGAAATTGAAGCTCAGGATTCCTATTATCTCCATAGCCAAGCGGGAAGAAGAAATTTATGTACCTGGAATCAAATCCCCGCTTCCCATAAAGAAAGACGAGAAAGCCTCCCTCTTTGTCCAGGAAATCCGGGACGAAGCCCACAGGTTTGCAATTACCTATAACCGCTTGCTAAGGCAAAAATCTTTGATCCCTAAAAATAGTTGATTTCCAAGATTATTAATTTCTAAGATCGTTGAAGATCGTTGATTCCTGAAAAATCATTTATTATCTTAATTGCCCCCGTTGTCAATCTGTTTCCGCGAATTAAATATCCAGGATCTCAAGGTCTTGATTCTATGAATTTTTCCGATCAAACAACTGAGAAATTATCTCAAAAATCCGAAAAGATGTCTCAAAAAATACCCCATACAATACATGATGACCGATACTGGAACAGCCCTCAGTTTAGGCTGGTTTCCGATTTTGAGCCTAAGGGTTCCCAGCCGCAGGCAATTGAAAAACTGGTGGAAGGACTGGATAAAGGAGAACAGCACCAGACCCTGCTTGGGGTAACCGGATCAGGGAAAACCTATACTGTTGCAAATGTCATAAACCAGATCAAGAAACCGACCCTTGTTATTGCTCATAATAAAACCCTTGCAGCTCAACTTTATAATGAATTCAGGGAGTTTTTCCCTGAGAACAGGGTGGAGTATTTTGTTTCATATTACGATTACTATCAGCCTGAATCTTATCTCCCTGCCAAGGATCAGTATATTGAAAAAGATGCCCAGATTAACCCTAAGATCGAGCAGATGCGGCTTGCTGCCACTGCGTCGTTGATGTCACGCCAGGACGTTATTGTTGTAGCCTCTGTATCCTGCATCTACGGGCTTGGCAATCCTGAGAACTTCCAGAAAATGGGGTTTGAATTAAAGGTTGGAGATAAGGTCCAGAGAAAGGAAATCCTGCAAAAGCTTGTTGAAATTCAGTTTGAGCGGAACGACCTTGAGCTTATGCCAGGGCGCTTCAGGGTAAAAGGGGATACCATTGATATTATTCCCGGGTACTTTGACAACATTATTCGGATTGAACTCTTCGGAGACGAAGTTGACAGAATTTCCGAGGTGGACAAGCAAACCGGACAGCGAACTGAAGATATGGATTATTTCTTTGTCTATCCTGCCAGACATTATGTAATTCCTGAAGAAGAGCAGAAAAGTGCAATTCAGTCCATCCTCGAAGAACTCGAAGAACACCTTCCTGAGCTCGGCTTGCTCGAATCGCACAGGCTAAAGCAGCGCACGCTTTATGACATGGAAATGATCCAGGAAACCGGCAGTTGTAAGGGTATCGAGAATTACTCGAGGCATTTTGACCACAGACAACCAGGAGAACAGCCCTTTTGCCTGCTTGACTATTTCCCTGAAGATTTCCTGCTTGTCATTGATGAGAGCCACCAGACCATCCCGCAGCTTCATGGGATGTACAACGGGGACCGCTCAAGAAAGAGGAATCTTGTCGATTACGGGTTCAGGCTTCCCAGTGCCTACGATAACAGGCCTCTGAAGTTCGATGAGTTCGAACAGTACATGAAAAACGTGATTTTTGTCTCGGCAACCCCAGCAGACTATGAAAGGGATCACTCGGCTCGGATTGTGGAACAGATTATCCGCCCGACAGGCCTTGTTGACCCTGAAGTAGAAATTCGCCCTCTCGAAGGGCAGGTCAGGGATGTAATGCAGGAAATCCGGAAGATTGTGGAAAGAGGAGACCGCGCCCTTGTAACCACCCTGACAAAAAAGCTTGCTGAGGAACTGACCGAATACCTTGCCAGAAACGAAATCAAAGCTCGCTACCTGCACTCGGATATCAAAACGATAGAAAGGACTGAGATTATCCGCGAACTCCGCCTTGGTAAATTCGATGTCCTTGTTGGGATCAACCTGCTCAGAGAAGGACTCGACATTCCAGAAGTGGGTTTCATCGGCATCCTGGATGCGGATAAAGAAGGTTTCCTGAGAGATTCAAAAAGCCTGATCCAGATAATCGGCCGCGCAGCCCGGAATGCAAGTTCTAAGGTTGTCCTGTATGCTGACAATATGACCGATTCCATCAAAAAAGCTGTTACTGAGACCGAACGCAGGCGCAATATGCAGATTTCCTACAACAGGGAACACGGTATCATCCCGACAACTATCAAGAAACCAATTCGGGAAAAGGTCGTGGATATCACCGACACTAAACATATCCCGAAAACCGATATTCCTAATATGATTATTGAACTTGAAACCGAAATGAAGGAAGCTGCCGACAGGCTGGACTTCGAACGGGCAATCCAGGTAAGGGAATTGATAAAGAAGCTGGAGAAAGAGATAAAATTAGCCTGATGGAATTAGAATAGTTTTCTTTTAGAATAGTTTCCTTTTTTATTTTTTTTCTACAGGCTCTTCTCCAACCATATTTTTTCTCTTTCCCGTCAGCTTTTTTGATCTATATTTTTGATCTATAATTCATTTTAACTGTAAATTATAAACTTTGATCAACCGGATTAAACTGCCGAATTAGATGTAATACTCAACGTAGAAGCGGTAAGCAACCTGAAGCTCTTCCAATTCTCTGGGTTCCAGTTCAAAATCAAGCTGACTTGCCCTGTAAATTTTTTCACCTAAATTTTCGAATGTAACTTCGCACTTTATATTTTCGGGAAGCTGAGCCTCAAAACTGTCGCATTTACTACGTATTTCCTGGACAAGCTTTTCTACTTCTGCGGAACTGAAGATTTTTCTATTCTCAGGGCTATAATTTACCTCAACTATTAGTTCTTCTTTGCTCGTTAAATCCGCCCAGAAACCGGAGAGTTCAGTTCCCTCTATCCTGTAGTCCTGAAGCTCGAAGCTTCTTGTAATTGTGTTCTTGATTTTACCCTCGTCCATGTGGTTGTTTTAGGAAGTGAATGTATATAAACTATCTCAAAAATAAAAAGATAAGTCTCAGATTACTTCTTCTTGAATTTCCATCCTGCATACAGGCAGGTCAAGCTCCCTAATAATCCAAAGCCTGGAGTAGAGTTATTTTTGCTCGGCTCATTTTCCCCCGAGATACTATCATTATCGGATTCTGAATTATTGATTTTTGAATTATTGAGTTCGACAGCGTTTATTTCTTCAGATGATGATAAGTTAGTATCTTCAACCTCTATGTCTTCAGTTGCATTGGATTTTGCCCATGTACTTTGGGCAGTCATATTAGAATCCTTAAGAGGTACAATTACAACTCCAGTAGGATAGATTCCTGCATTCACAGTAGCTGTAACAGTGTTTGTGACTGTGTCAATCACTGAGACATTGTCGTTTTCGGCGTTTGCCACATATACCTTTTTTCCGTCCTGGGTGACTGCAATTCCCATGGGCCATTCTCCTACAGGCACTGTGGCTGTGACAGTGTTTGTTTTTGTATTAATTACAGTGACGCTGCTATTGTAGAAGTTTCCTAAATATACCTTACTTCCATCCGGACTGATTACAATTTCACGAGAAGAAATTCCTACAGGCACCGTGGCTATTACATTATCCGTGGCTGTATCAATTACAGAAACAGTGTTATTGTTAGCTACATATACTTTATTTCCATCAGAAGTGACTGCAACAAGACTGGGCGAGTTCCCTACAGGCACAGTGGCTATTACATCATCCGTGGCTGTGTTAATTACAGAGACAGTGTTGCTGTCATAGTTGAGTACGTATATCTTTTTTCCGTCCTGGGTGACTGCAATCCCACAAGGGGAGTCTCCTACAGATATATTGGCTGTAACTTTATTTGTAGCTGCATCAATTATAGAAGTAATGTTGCCGCGAAAGTTCGTGACATAGATTTTTTTTCCATCCGGTGTAAGTGCAACATCATGAGTACTCGGTTCCACAATAATCGGTGCCATTAAGGTGTTTGTCGCTGTGTTAATTACAGAGATATCGGTGTTGTCACGCTGCTTCGTCACATAAACTCTTGTTCCTTCAGGGTTAACTGTAATTCTCGAAGGATAACTGTTTCCTATATTCACTTTGGCACTGACCGTATTTGTGGCTGTATCAATTACATAAACAGTGCAGACGTCTATAGCTGCGGACGCTACATATAACTTTGTTCCTGCAGAGTTGACCTCAATTCCTACAGGCCATCCTCCACCGAGAGGCACTCTGGCTGTAATATTGTTAGTTGCTGTGTCAATTACAGCGACATTAGGAGTAGGAACAGTACCATTATAATTCATATCGTAATAATAACCTCTCTGATCATAATCTCCCAGATTTGTCACATATGCAAATGGAGCCGCACCTGCTACACCGGCGAATATTAAAATCGTAAGTGAAGTTATTCCAAAAACTTTTATAAGAGTATGCTCTTGATATGTTTTATTACATGTTATTCCGTTCATTTTAAACCCCAACTTATGAACTTATGAAAAAGTAACAACATCAGCGACTCCCTCATAGATTTTGTTCATACCAGCACCCTAAAAATTGGAGAGTTTCAATCACTCATGATGCGTAGAGCTTCGATATATTAGGTTTCTTAAGTTTGTACATCAGACTCGAGAGATAATAGATCATTAATATCAGTACTTCAGGTCCTCCAAGTCTCGCATTACTTTTTCCTGAGCTTCCATCCCCCATATAGACAGGTCAAACTTCCTAATAATCCAAAACCTGGAGTTGAGTTATTTTTGTTCGATTCATTTCCATTTGAGCTACTAACATTATCAGATTCAGAATTATTCTTTTTTGAATTATTGAGTTCGACAGCATTTTCTTCTTCAGATGATGATAAGTTAGTTTCTTCAACCCCTATATTCTCAGTTGCATTGGATTTTGCCCCTGTACTTTGGGTAGTCATATTAGAATCCTTAAGAGGCACAATTACAACTCCAGTAGGATAGATTCCTGCATTCACCGTAGCTGTAACAGTGTTTGTGGCAGTGTCAATCACAGAGACGTTGTCGCTTTTAGCGTTTGCCACATATACCTTTTTTCCGTCCTGTGTGACTGCAATTCCCATGGGCCGTTCTCCCACAGGCACTGTTGCTATGACAGTGTTTGTTTTTGTATTAATTACAGTGACACTTTTATTGTAGAAGTTCCCTAAATAAACCTTATTTCCATCTGGACTGATTACAACTTCACGAGAAAAAGTTCCTACAGGCACGGTGGCTATTACACTATCTGTGGCTGTATCAATTACAGAGACAGTGTTGTTGTTAGCTACATATATTTTATTTCCATCAGAAGTAACTGCAACACGATGAGGTGAGTCTCCTACAGGCACGGTCGCTGTAACATTATCAATGGCTGTGTCAATCACAGACACAGTGCTGCTGTTATAGTTAGGCACGTATGCCTTTTTTCCGTCCTGTGTGACTACAACTTCATAAGGACTGTCTCCTACAGGTACATTGGCTGTAACTTTGTTTGTAGCCGCATCAATTACGTAAATAGTGTTGTTTCGACTGTTTGCAGCATAGATTTTTTTTCCATCCGGTGTAAATGCAATATCATAAGTACTCGGCCCCACAATAATCGGTGCCATTAAGATATTTGTGGCTGTGTTAATTACAGAGATATCGGTGTTGTCATGCTGCTTCGTCACATAAACTCTTGTTCCTGCAGGGTTAATTGTAATTCTCGAAGGATAACTACTTCCGATATTCACCTTGGCACTGACCGTATTTGTGGCTGTGTCAATTACATAAACAGTGGAGACGCTCATAGGTGAGTCCACCACATATACCTTTGTTCCTGCAGGGTTGACTGCAACTCCTACAGGCCATCCTCCGCCAAGAGGCACTCTGGCTGTAATATTGTTAGTTGCTGTGTCAATTACAGCGACAGTAGGAGTATGCGCGACAGGTGCGACAGTACCGTTATAATTCGTATCGTTAGAGTAATTCCCCATATTTGTCACATATGCAAATGGAGCCGCACCTGCTACACCAGCGAATATTAAAATCGTAAGTGAAGTTATTCCCAAAACTTTTATGAGAGTATTCTCTCGATATGTTTTATTACATGTTATTTCTTCCATTTTAAACCCCAACTTATGAACTTATGAAAAAGTAACAACATCAGCGACTCCCTCATAGATTTTGTTCATACCAACACCCTATAAACAATGAGGTTTCGACAAACCTCAATCTTTGGCCGGTTGTTATATAGGTTCATAGGCAACCGTTGAAAATCAGAAGTTTATCGAACTCCTCTAAGGAATTTTTACCTTACATATACACGTTCAATTTCTGAACTGCCGTATGTGCGTTCAAGTAACCCTGGATTACCATACGTCGAACCAGTGGGCTCTGGATCATTAATACGCAGATATGTATACCCATCTTGAACTATGTATCCCTTACAAAGTCGACAATGACCTAGAATCATAGTGAAAAATGGTCTCTCATTTTCAATCTCTGATATAGCGTCACTATTGAAAAGTCTAGTAGTTATAGTTCCCGTTTTTCCCCATCGATGTGTAGCCCATTTTACAATATTATCAGCTGAGAGCCCAGATGTGCCTATTGAACCAGAATCCCAACTCCACAGTCCATCACCCAAATAGATTGTTTCCTGTGAAGGGATGGGAGTCGGTTTATTATAATATTTACAAACCATTCGGATACATGCTGGAACGCAGTAAACGTCATCTTCTTGTCCAATACCGTTAATATCAAGTATTTTACCTGTAAATGAACTTTTCACTACTCCCTCGTCAATAAGTTTTTTAATATTTTCTTCAGTAACTGCAGCATTAATATTAACTCCTTTATTAGCTGCTAATTGTTCTATAGATTTGGCAAGTTCATCACTTTTTTGCCATTCTTTTAAATTGTTTTCCTTTCCATAAGCCAAAATCTTGTCATACATTGACCATATTCCGGGTTCGGTTTCAGTTGCGGGTTTATCTTCAACCTCATCAAGGGAGTATGCATCTACAAATATCCGGTGTTCAACTCCAGTGGCCTTATCTTTCACCACAGTCATCGCCCCTATTCTAGGATAGCTGTATACAACCATCTGGGTTGACTTGATTTCCCCATCTGAATATTCATTTTTGGCAATTTCGATTGATTTTTTCATGGCTTCAGACACTTTATAAGGTTCTGGATCAAATACAATGTCATAAATTGAAGGCCCCAACGTTTTATCGGCACAGACGTCGATCGTACCTATTAATTTATTTTCTTTATATACTGAGAATCGATAAAACAATTTCTGACCATTTACGTCATAAAGTTCCTGTGGGTTAGGATTGATAGATGCACCTGTTCAGTTTTCAAAACCCAGCGCATTGCCTGCTATGAAATTTATCATGTTCGCATTAGCACGCATTAAGGCTTCCTCTGCAGTTACACTATAGTCTTTTTCTTCTTGTGCGCTTGCTGCCGGTATCAATACCATACCAACCAGTAGCATTGCCAAAAGAAGTATTCCTGATGTAATTTTACTACGACTCATATTTTTTCTCCTGTTTAACATCCAGGAGGCAGAATCAGGTAAGCTAAGCCTTAAGTAAAAGCAAAGCTAACTTAATTGTGCCTCTTAGGGCGTACTTATGGAGTTGGACTACCTGGAAAGTACTTCCATACTCCATAAACTACTTTCTACTAGTCCTTTAAATGTTTTATGTGTAAACTCTCGATATATGCAATTTTCATACTATTTGAGTCTGAAATTATTTTCTAATCTCTGATTGTTAGAGACTCTGGACACAAAACTTATATGAGATCATACTGCCTTGACTCATATTCAAGGATATGTATAAAATAAAATTTGTGCAATTTTAAAGTCTTTTAGGACGACTTTTAAATAAACCTTATGAAATCTAGGCTAATATATTCTCTAATCGTAACAAATGGACGAATAAGTGCACATATTAAAAGTGTTTTCCAATCGATTACAGCCTCATAACTGAGAGATCATTTTTACTCAGGTACAATCCCACTAGCCAATGAACCTGTAAATTATTAATTTTCGCAAAAGTTGATAGGCTAACGTAGCTTTGACAAAAGTATCAGAAAAATCAAATTACCCATTTTTTAGTGCCACATGAAATAACTGAATTTTTACGAATAGCGGTTCTAATATGGCTGATTTTTCGGTTCGTGAATTTAAGAGACTCCTGTATATTCCAATGATTTATTCTTTAGACCTTTCTCTGCTTCGACCGGGTAATTTCATCCGTTTACTAAATGTAAAATAGCATATCTAAAGTTTGGAAACATTTGTTGTTGAAAATCGTAGTCGGAATTAGTGTTTTCTTTGTGGCTTAGTTACTCTGTAACTAAACAATTATTTAAAAACCATATAATACAACAAAGAGTCCTAAATTCCGTACATTTTGGGCTTATTTCAAAGTTTCTTAAGCATAAGAGACATTATTCCGGGTTTTGAAGATCTCATGCTGCCGGGAGAAAACATATTATCTATATCCGAACCCCCGAACATTTCCTCGTTGACACGCTTGTTTATCTCATCAAAAATCATCTTGTAAGCCAAGCAGTGTGGATCTACACCTTTTATCTCGCCGTCTGTGGGAACGATTGCATTGTACGGGCATCCACCTCTGCAATATTTGATATGAGAGCATTTGCCGCATGCCGTGTCCACATATTCTTTAAACCGAAACATCTGCTTCCAGGCTTCGGACTGGGCAAGGTCTGCCATGGTTGGTCGATCATAGACATTGCCCATAACATATTCGGGCATTCCAATAAAACGATAGCAGGGGTATATGCTTCCATCAGGGCCAACTGCAAAGGTATCTCCCATACAGTCAACATAGGTACAGACTGTGCCTTTGCCTGTGAATACACATTTGCACAGGTGATCAATATTCATAACCTCAATTTGGCCCAAGTTTTCCAGATATTTATCCAGAAGATAGATCAAGAGTTCTCCGTATTCTTCAGGGGAAAGTGTCCATTTCTCAGGATTGTCCCCTTTTAATGAAGGCAGGCAGGGATGTAATTTGAGAGTTAAACCTTTCTCAAGATAAAAATTGAAAATATCTTCCTTAAGTTTTACAGAATGGGACGTGAAAGTAGTAATGAATCTCACATCAAGCCCATACTCTCTGGCAATTTCATAGCCTTTCATGGTTTTATCGTAGTATCCTTTTCCCCTCTGCAAGTCATTAAGTTCCTTTGGACCGTCCAGGCTGGAGCCTATAGGAACCCCATATTCCGCAAAAATTTGGGCTATCTCAGGGGTCATTTTCCATAGGTTTGTCTGTATTGCAAAAGCTATTTTTCGAGGGCTTAAACCCTCAACCAGGAGCGGAAATGCTTCTCTGTAAAAGTTCGCCCCTGCCAGCAGAGGTTCCCCGCCATGGAAAGTAAAAGTAACGGGATCTCCTCTGAAAACTCTAAGCCACTCAACCACTTCTTTAATAGTCTCGATACTCATTATCGGAGACTTCTCTTCGGAACTCCAGCAATAACTGCATTTAGCGGGACAACCGAGGGTCGGGATTAGCATTACATGAAAAGGCATGTTTAAAACACCTTTTTCGTTAATCTCTTTTAAATATTAGTACTTTTCTAAGTTGTCCTGGCATGAAATCACTATCATTTAACATATAGCTCTAATGATTAAACGGAGTTACAATGGAGTTACTGCAAAAACGGGCGAATTCAGAAAATATAAGAAACCCATAGATAAAAAGTTGAGAAAATAGAGGATGAGATAATAAAGCTGTCAAATAAAGAGTTGAAGGAAAAAACGGCATCAGAAGATAAGGAAAATATAAAATAAGAGATATAAAATAACCTCTTGAAAACACTAGAAAGAAGATAATTGGAATATTATTTTATGAATTGGAATATTACTTTATGAATTGGAATATTACTTATAATTAAAAACCATTGTTATCTTCTTTCATACTTTCTAAATTTTGCAGAAATCTCTAATAAAAAATCTAAATTTAAGCCAGAGTGATAATTTCTTCATCTTATTTCCGCATAGTTACCAGATACAGTTTCCTTGGAAGTTCTCCTTCTTCAAACTCCTCTATTTTAAAACTTTCATATCCTTCTGCCAAATGTTCAACCTGTTCTCTACTGAAAAAATGCACAATAAAACCGCCTGCAATTTCATACATATCTTCCCCTCTGTGAATCCCTGTCATATATTGCGCATCTCCAATGTGCCTGGCTGTGTAAATATTAAGTCCACCTGGCTTGAGCACTCTTTTGATTTCACTACTGAGAAACTCCAGCTCGGCTGTAGTCAGTGCCATGCAGTAGAGCATATGAGAATAGCAAGCATCAAAAGTGTCATTTTCGAAAGGCAGAGGCTTCCGGACATCATGCACCAGGGGAATTATCGAATCCGAAAGCCCCATAGTATCAATTCTTTCCTTCACTGCCTTTAGTCCGCTTTCGCTGTAATCAAGTGCATGTACACGAAAGCCTCTACTGGCAAAAAAACAGGTATCCCTTCCCTGGCCGCTTCCCAGTTCAAGGATTTTCCTTTTTCCTTCTTTTTCAAAAATGTCTGCGGCTTTTTGGCCAGGATAACTTGGCTTGTCTCCAAACCTGGAACAGTTATTTGAAAATACCTTCTCCCAATGAGGCTGCTGCCTGTTTATGGCATTTTTCTCTACGCCGGATTCTGTTTTATTGATACCCATAGCTTCTTTTTTCATATGATTTACTTCCTTTGAGAAATACTGTTTTAACGGATACTGTACAATGCCGCCCCCAGTGCGCCCGTAATCTGTGGTTCAGAAGGTACACAAAACGATATACTCAGCTCTTTTTCTAGAGCTACTTTAATGCCAGCGTTTTTTGCCCCGCCTCCAACGAAGGCTACATTTTGTTTTAGCCCTATTTGTCGAGCCATGACAGCAACTCTCTTAGCAATACTTTCAATGAGTCCAGCTGCGATATCTTCTTTAGTAAAGCCTCTTGCACGGAGGGATATAACCTCGGACTCTGCAAAAACAGTACACATGCTTGTTATACCTGCAGGAGTTTTTGAAGCAAGCGCCAACTCCCCTAGTTCCTCTATTGGCACTTCAAGCGCCCTTGCCGTGTATTCTAAGAATTTGCCTGTGCCAGCTGCACATTTGTCGTTCATTAAAAAATCAATTACCCTTCCGTTATTTACCGAAATAACCTTACAGTCCTGGCCTCCTATATCTATTATCCCGTTAACATCTGGATATAGGTGATATACACCCAAAGCATGGGCAGTAATCTCGCTTATAGCTTTGTCGGCGAACTTTATGCTATTCCTGCCATATCCTGTTGAATATACATGGTCAACAGCTTTTTTGTCGACTCCGGCATGGTCGAGTACATCTTTATATGCCATTTCTGCCGCTGATATAAAATCGAATGCTGTAGGCCGTATAGTATGGATAATACTTCTATCGCCTTTAACCAGTACTGCCTTCGTTGTAGCCGAACCCGCGTCTATTCCAACTGAGATCATGAAAGCATCTCCAAGAATGCATCCACACGAAGCCCAATCTGCTCGATATCCGAGTTACTATAGTCTGTCTCAATAAAAAGCATAGGTATCCCAGCCTTCCTTAAAGCCTGCTGTACCTTATATTTCTCGATATTGTATCCGTGGCAGAACTGCAGAGTGTAGTATACAACCCCATCGACTTCAAATTCTCTTGCAAGTTCTAGAATATTCTCTATACGTCTATCATTTGGACTCATACAGGAGCAGGGTATTTTGATATAGCGTTCAGCCAGCGCCAGCATTGGGTCCTTATTTTCATCAACCAGATCCCAGAAAGATCTCGTGCCAGTGCAGCTCTCCTCAGCTACGATAACACCACCTCTGCTTTCTATGACTTCTGGTACTTTTGTGTTGCCGCTCGACATCGGGCAACCAGAAATCATTATCCTGGGTTTGTGGGTTCCATCAGGCTTAACCCTCTCTACTTCATTGATTAGCATGCGAAGGGACGCTTTCAATTCTTCCGTTGATAGAAAATACTGCTTTTGAAGGAGCTTGAGCACATCAACGCCACAGATGGGAGGGGAATCAATTTTCCGCAGCTCGTAGAGCCTGCGAAGTAACTGCCTTGTCTCGTTCGAGGTTTTTATTTCCATTTTTAACTGTTCAACGGTGATTTTGTTGCCTGTCAGCTGCTCCATGATGTTTTTAAATTTATAAAGTTCTCCTAAAAAATAGTTTAGAGCTTCAGGGCTGTCTGGCCTCTGTGGGAGGTCGATCACATAGGTTGGAACATAATCTCCCAATAGTTCGTACATTTTCTTCTTACTATCACAGGTATTCTCGGCGACTATCAGATCTACCATACTAAAGTGGGAGCAGGATTTTACGCCCGAGCAACCGTTATTTACGATAGAGCCAAAAGAAGATTTGATAAGCGGGCAGATGTTCCTGGGTAAATATTGCTCTGCTATAGATACAGTGTCGTTTTTGCCCCCGCAGAGTATTATACGGTCAGCACCTGCCGCAAAGATAATCTCGTCAGGCACAAAAAGGCAAAAAGTGCCAACTAGTTTCTTTCCCGCCTTTTTTTCATCTACAATCTGGGAAATCCGCGTATTATATGAGTTTTTAAGATGATCAAGACTTTCAAAACAGTGCATATTCTCTATAATTAGTGTCGATCTATTAAATAATTTATTAACTCTGTTTTTCGGTTACAGCCAGGGCTACAAAACGTGTCTTTACAAACTGGCTAATCCTGTCAGAAAAATCAAATGCTACAAATACATATTATTCACGTGCGCATATCCATTATATTAGGATCTGAAATATTAGGATCTGAAAAAGAGCTAAAGTGAGAATTTAAAAGTGAAGATATGGCCTAAAAGTAAAGGCTCAGATCTAAATTATTAGTGTAATTCCTGGAATTCAATTCCTTCAAATCTACATGTTGCAAACTTTCCCTCGCGAAAAGCATACAGGAAGACTTTGAAAAGAGCATAAAGCCTGAAATAAAGAGCAAGCAGGACAGGAGAACGAAATCCACTGATATACACGATTTTCTTATCGTCCCTGACCGAATCATCCAAAAATTTTACAGTTCCATCAAAAGTCTTTCTTTTCAGTGTGCTCCCTCTCGGCAAGCAGGGCCCTAGTACCACCACATCTTCTTCCATGCCGTCAGCACTTTTTGTTCCCTCTACAAAGCCGTAATTGAAAATTGTGGGCAGTGGGGAAAAGAAAGCCTTCTCATAGCCTTTATCTGTTTTATTATACTTCCAGAAACTGTATTTTGGAGTCTCTATAATAATCTTCATGGAAAATGATCCTGTCTTAATTGGAAAATATTCTTCTCAGGCCTCTGATCAGCTCTATGTTTATTCCATTTCTCAGCCCTATGTTTATTCCATTTCTCAGCCTTATGTTTATTCTATTTCTCAGCCGTATGTTCTTTTTATTTCCCAGCCTTATATCTTTCCATTTCTTGACCCATATCTTAATACTTTTTACCTATTCCTCCAAAGCCAAAAGACATATATTAAAATAATTCTTGAGAAGGTTAAAAGAACTGAAAAATAGGCTTATACCCTGACAAATACCCTGACAATACCCTGAAAGGCAGAGGCATGCAGAATGAGTTTTCGAAATAGAGTGAGCTTGCGAGATTCAATGAGAGGAATAGTTGAGGAACCCCTACTTCAGCTTGTTCCAAAACGTTTTGATTATATAGGTAATGTGGCCGTAATCTCGATCCCTTCTGAACTTGCAGCTTATAAAAAAGTCATTGCCTCGAAGCTGTTTTCCATGCGAGGCAACACTCAGGCTGTGCTTAATAAGGTTAGCAAACTCGAAGGAGAACACAGGATTGCAGATTTTGAGGTTTTGCTAGGGGAATCTACGGAAACCATTCACAGAGAAAACGGCTACACCTACAAACTGGATGTAAAAAAAGTCTTTTTTAATCCCCGCCTGTACTCGGAGAGAAAAAGGGTAGCTTCAAAAATAAAGTCTGGGGAACGCATTATAATTCCTTTTGCAGGAGTAGGCCCTTTTGTTCTTCCTGTTGCAGGAAAAGGAGCAAGGGTATATGCCATTGAAATAAATCCCGAAGCATGTGCTTGCCTGAAAGAAAATATCCGGATTAACCGGCTTGAGGAACAAATTACTGTTGTCCAGGAGGATTTTGAGAATCTTTTCCGAAATGAGAATATTCTTCACACTGAGAATAGCTTGTCGGCCTTCACAAATCCAGGCAAAAGGAAGGATGAAGGTATTCAGGTTCCAGACAGAGGGTTTGATAGGGCTATTGTGCCAACTCCTTATGGCATGGACCATTTTTTTGAAAAAATTTCAAAACTTGTAAGAAAAGGCGGGTACATTCATTTTTACACCTTTAAAGCCGAATCCCAGATTCCAGGACTGATTAATGAATACAAAAAGATGGGATTTGAGGTGGAACTTTACAGACGAGCCGGAAATGTTGCCCCAGGCATAAGCAGATGGGTTTTTGATCTCATTAAAAAATAAATAGGAAGGAAAGAACGTAGAGAGTTTCAGTCATCAAGCCCGATATGTTTAAGCAAATGATGATAATGCTCAGGCGGCAGCCGCGAATAAAAAGCTCTGGTTACGACTTCGCTCAGAGAAGGGTGAATATCCATAGCCCGCATGATTGGCGCAGGACTTCTTAATTCAGTATACATGAGAGGAATAATCTGGTGGATCAGGACTGAAGCCTGTGGGCCTATAATATGCGCTCCCAAGATTTTATCAGCTTCTGCATCCAGGATCACCTTCACGAAATAATCCCTGAGTTCCATAGCTGATCCTTTTGCAGTATCCTCAAAGAATTTGAGGCCTATGAGAATTCTCTCCTCTCCGTACTTTTCTATAGCTTCCTGTTCCTTCATGCCTACTCCAGCAATTTCAGGATGGGAAAAGACTGCATGAGGTACTGCATGGTAGTCTGCCTTTACTTTTTCTTTCAAGATCGCATTAAGGTAAACTATTCCTGATTCGTAGTTCCCTACATGCTTTAGCAGATATTTTCCATTTGCATCCCCGAACGCCCAGATATTTGGTTGTGAGGTTTCAAGATACTCATTTACCAGAATCCAGTCTTCAATATCGGTTTTAATTCCGGCTCTTTCGGGGTGGAGAATATCGGTGTTTGGGGCTCTTCCTGTTGCCACAAGGACCTCATCTACTGTTATTTTTACTTCCTGTCCCGAGTTTCTTTCCTTTGCAATAACAGTTTTCTGCCCGTTTTCTTCTTTTCGTACCTCTATGGCTTCATGATTTGTAATGACTTTCATGTATTCCGACATTTTTCTCCTGGCAAGTCTGGAGATTTCGGGCTCCTCCTGCGGAAGAAATTGGGGATTTCTTCCTATGATCGTGACATCGGCTCCCATAGCCGAGAAAAAGTGCCCGTATTCGGCTGCAATGTAACTTCCTCCCAGGATGGCGAGCTTTTTTGGACATTCCGTGAGCTTAAGCACAGTGTCGCTTGTAAGGTATCCTGCTTCTTCAAGGCCTTTTATAGGTGGGATTGCAGGTTTTGAGCCGGTACAGAGGAAGATCATTTCGGAGTGGAGAGTTTTTTCGCCAATTTTCAGGGTATAAGGAGAGACAAACTCCGCACTTTCATGATAGTAGTCAAGGTACGGGTTTTCAGCCAAGCCTTTCCTTATCGCTTCTATATCTTCTCCTATTTTTCTGCGCATCCTTTCCATAATTGCAAGGAAATCTATGTCCTTAATCTCAAGTTCAATTCCAAAAATAGATGCAGTTTCCAGTTCCCTGATGAGTTCAGCAGGATAAAGCAAGATTTTTGAAGGAATACACCCTCTAGTAAGACAGATTCCTCCGGGTTCATCTTTGTCAATAACAGCAACTCGAATTTCAGGGTTTAAATCAATGATAGGATTTATATAGTTCATTGCAGAACCCGTACCTATTATGATCAGGTCATAATTTTCCATGCTTTCCCCCCACTGTCAATTACAGCACGTAGATTTGTGGTTATAAATACAATCTATTTCTGGTTATACTTATGGATTGAAACATGGATTGAAACTTTGCTAGATCACACACATAAGCCTGAAGAATCTGAAGAATGAATTAATATTAAATTTTAGGATAGAGAAAAAAATAAATGTGTGCATTTTCCAGCCGCAGCTGCTAAAACAGAACAACACTTGCTAACATAAAATTACTTTAGATTCCAATCCATATTTTAAAATTCTCTCTAAAGTCAAAACAACTACCTATTTATAAAGATAAGCCTATTCTATGTAACTTCCCACAAAGAGTAAAAACAAAAGATGTCCGATAATGAACAGAGCTGCCCGATTCTTCAAAAATGCTGATTCCTGTCAGGGAACTCCTGTAATACATATTCTATATTTCGTTCTCATTCTTATAGCCCCTTTTGTAGGTGTAAATCTTCTTTTCCTCCTATCAATCATACTTTTTTTGATAATTCGATTTTCAGGAATCTCTTTCTCCAGTAGCAGAGATGTCACCAGCCTTACTTTTTCCCTGGCTCTAATGCTCTTTGTTTCCATAATCTTGGGAAGCTCTTCTTACGCCTATCCCTTCTACATAGTACTCGCTGCGTTTGCGGTTGCAGCCGTAGGAAATCATCAGACTTCTTTTTCAGAAACTGATCCTGCACTTGATTCTAGTTCGAGGCGGTATAGAGGAGTCAAAAAGAGGAGTTTTTCAATACTCTGGAGTTCGGCTTTCTTGGCCCTTCGGATCGCTGCTGCATTTCTTGCTGCAAGCTGGATCATCTACTGGCAGAAGCTTTCGGTGTCATATAATCTGGTCTTCTTTATAGCTGTGATTGGAGCGGTTACAGGTTCCCTTTTTGAGTCAATCCCCTCAAAAATAGATAAGAATATCTCGGTGTCACTGGGCGCAGGTATGATGATGTGGATTTTTGAGGAGTTTAGATACTGGGTCCCTCCTGAAGAAATGGTCGTAGCACTTGTCTTCTCATTCTTCCTTGGTGTATTGGCTTACAGGGCGAAGATTGCAGACGTCTCTGCCCTTCTGAGTGCAGCCCTTCTGGGAGTCCTGATAATCGTCTTCAGCGGGCTTTCCTGGTTCCTGCTGCTGCTCACGTTTTTTATCCTTGGAGGCGGGTTTACAAGATACAAGTACGCCTACAAAGAATCCATAGGGATTGGGCAGGCTAAAGACGGAATCCGTAGTTACGAAAATGTGTTTTCGAACAGTACGGCAGCTCTTATCCTTGCAGTAGCATATGGAGTTTTCCCAGAGCACAGCCTTCCGATTGTCTATGCCTATATGGGTACGGTTGCAACGGCTACCGGAGATACTCTAGCAAGTGAAATAGGGACAACAGCAAAAGGAAAACCAAGGATGATAACAACCTTAAAACTCTCAGAGCCAGGAACTGACGGAGCAGTATCGTTGCTTGGAGAACTTGCTGCAATCTTCGGTTCTGCAGCGATAGGAATCCTTGCATATATATTAGGAGTTTCAGATAATCTTATATTGACAGTCCTTATTACAACAGCAGGTGGCTTTTTCGGGACAAATGTAGACAGTCTCCTTGGGGCTACTCTTCAGAAAAGGAGTTTGCTCTCAAACAGTGGAGTCAATTTCGTGGCAACCTTTGCAGGTGCAGGAATTTCCGCAGGTCTGTACTATCTCATAACCTGAATGTACTACCTTATAACTTGAATGTACTGTCTTATAACTTAAATAATCTATAACTCAAATTAACTTATAACTCGAACCCTGAACTTAAATAATCTATAACTCAAATTAACTTATAACTCGAACCCTGATACAGGATAGTTTTGTAAACCGATTTTATTTCCTTACTTGTCCAAGGTAAGATAACTCCTGAGTCTTTCAGGCTCCAATGCTGTTTTTTCGGGCTCCTTCCACTCTTTCTATAATTCCATACCCTCTAAAAGAAGCATCCATTTATACTTTCAGAGATCTATCTTTAAAGAAGCGGGGTTATTGAACTTGTTTATCGATAAATTAGTTTAAGAATTCAATTTATCCGGTTACCGAGTGTGCTTGTTATGACAGCGGAACTTGAAACTATACTGGATTATCACAAGGCTAGTAAACATAATTTCAAAGCTTATGCTCCTGGTCCTAGCCGCCTGGATATGTCAATCAAGCCAGATCCTTTTCTTAATTATCATGGAACTCGACATTTCAATCTGGAAATCTGGAGCGATGAGCAAATAAAAGCCGAGATTTTTCCCTCTTATGAGCAGGTATTTTTACCGGAAAAACTCAAGCCGTCTGAACTGAATGCAGAATCAATTACCAGGCTCTTTTTTGACAGTTTTGCCATTTCGGCCTGGAAAAAGGCAGATGATACAAAATGGCCTCTTCGCGTCAATCCTTCAAGCGGAAACCTTCATCCTACCGAGGTTTACCTTCTTTCCGGCCCTGTGAAAGGGCTTCTGAAAAACCCTTCAGTCTGCCATTATGCTCCTTTGCCTCATGCTCTTGAACTCAGAACCGAATTTCCTAGGGAGACTTGGGAGTTATTAAGTTTGGGCTTTCCTGAAGGCACTTTTTTTGTGGGTCTGACTTCAATTTTCTGGCGGGTTTCCTGGAAATACGGGCTCAGAGCCTTCAGATATTCACAGCATGATATAGGGCATGCAATTGCCGCCCTGACCTTTGCCGCTGCCGGGCTCGGCTGGAAGACAAGCCTTCTTGCAGACATGGGTTCGGAAGAAGTTGCAGCGCTTCTTGGCATCTTCGGAGAGATTGGCCCTGAAAAACAGGAGCCTGCCTGTCTGCTTGCGATCTGTCCAGCAGATGAAACCTGTACCAAAAGCAGAATCTCTTCAACTATGGTTTCGACTTTTAAAAACCTTTCTTGGGCAGGCATACCTAATAGTTTAAGCCCGGAGCATGTTGAATGGCTAGGGATTGAAAAAGCTGCTTTGGCGGCTCAAAAAAGGGAAAGCGATTACTTTGAGAAAAGAGAAGAATCAGAAAAAGAAATAAAATCCGGAACGCGGGCAGTTTCACTCCTGAAAGCCAGTAATTCCAGGAATCTGCCTGATCCTGAAGCCGTTCCCCTGCGCAGCATTATCCGGGGAAGGAGAAGTGCTATCGAAATGGATAATAGCGCATACATGGAAAAAGAAACTTTCTACGCAATGCTACAAAGAACCCTGCCGGAAAATAATCCGATTTTCAATACTCTTGTTTTTGGTTCTTTTACTCACCTGCTGCTTTTCGTAAATCGGGTAAAGGATCTTCTTCCAGGACTTTATATTTTCCTTCGCAAACCTGAGGAAAAAGAGAAGTTTAAAGCTGCTATCAGGCCGGACTTTTTATGGGAAAAACCAAAAAACTGCCCATCAGACCTTGAGTTTTACTTGCTTCTGGAAGAAACCCTGCATTCTTTTGCAGCCCAGCTTTCCTGCGCCCAGCGAAAAGTCGCAGATGCCTGTTTTACTGCCTGCATGCTCTCGGAATTCGAAGAGCCTCTAAACAGGTTCGGTGCCTGGATCTATCCATACCTTTTCTGGGAATGTGGAATTCTGGGACAGCTTCTTTACCTTGAAGCTGAAGCAAATGGCCTCAGAGGCTGCGGGATAGGATGTTTCTTCGATGACCCTTTGCATGAGACCATAGGGCTTAAAGGACTTGAATACCAGGATCTCTATCACTTCGCTGTGGGCTCACCACTTCAGGAGATAGGCGTTATAACACTTCCTGCATACGAAAAGTGACATTTTACTCCTTCTTTTCTCCTATTCTATGATTTTTTATTCCTATTTCTACTCCCTTCTATGATTTTTTATTCCTATTTCTACTCCCTTCTATGATCTTTTATTCCTATTTCTACTCCCTTCTATGATTTTTTATTATTTTTCTGCTCTACTCATTCCTTTTTCTATTTTACTTATTTCATTCTCTGATTTTCGCTTTCTTTCTTTTTTCCTCTTCTCAAACCCCTCCTTCTGACAATTCCGGGCTGTGAAGGCGGAACAGGCAGTTCACCTGAAGGCAGTTCGCATTTAATTACAATCCCTCGCAACAGTCTGCCCAGAATATCTGAACCTGTAGTAATCCTTTTTTCCTGACCCCAGTAGAGAATAAGGTCCTGATCGATTACATCATCTTCAGGGTGTTGTGGATATACCTTAAACTGCCGAATTACTTTTTCAAGCCTTGTATTTGGAGATTTCACAACGACTGGGAAGTGACAATAAGAAAGCGGAATGAAGGGGCCTTTTTTGTAGACTGCGTCCCTAAGGAAGCCGTCCGCGTCAAGCACCATCATTGGCTCATCCTGAGGATCGGTAATGATTACCCATTTTTTCCCGGAGGCTTCTATCTTTTGCAGAAAAGGATCAATTGGCTCTCTTTTGAAAGGAGGAAACACTGGGCGGTTATTTTCTACCGGAAGAGAGATTATGCTTCTCTGGTCTATTATCGAGCCTTCATCAGAAATGCTTACATCGTCTATGGAGAGAAAGTTCAGAGCTCCTATTCCTTCAAAAGTGCCTATGTCTGTCCTTCCTGATTCCATATGTTTTTCGAGCATGATCCGCATAGACTGCTCCTTGAAAAGTTCAAGTTTTTCCCTGCCCAGCCACCAGTCAAGAATAAGGGCTGTAGGCTTGGCTACTGGATAGAGTAACATCTGGTAAAAACGGACAACAGGAGTTAGCTTTGCTCCAAGCTTAAGCGCATTTCGAGAAAAGTAAGCCTGGGGTGCAATCTCTCCAAAACTGGTGATTATGAAAGTAGAGAAAAGGAAAGCCGAAGCCCCACTAAGCACGGAATCCGTAAGCAGGGCAATGAGAACGTTTACGGCTATATTTCCCCAGAGCAGGGTCGTAAGCAGGAAGTTTGAATTCCGCCGTATCTGCAGGATTTTGATAGCTTCTTTATTGCCAGCTTCGGCCTCGATCTCAAGTCTGAGTCTTCCAAGGCCAAAAGTCCCTATCGTCATACCGGAGAAAATAGCGGACTGGGTGAGGCAGAGCAGTATTAATATCCAGGTAATTATTTCATTCATTCTGAGTCTATAACCTCTGTAATTTCCATATAGTCATAACTTAATAGCTTAACCGTCAACGACTTTAATATAAACATAGACTTAACGCTTAATCCATCAAATCTTATATATTTAACTTGATCGCCATTGTCTTCTAAATCTGGTTTATGGTTTTATATTGCTTATTTCGTATTTTCATATGCATTTTTATAATTTTCCTTAAAATTTTACTTTTCCTGAACCATTGATTTCTTGTGAGCTTTATGAGATTTAACAGTAATACCGCGGAAACTCCAACCAGTTTTAATCTAATTCTGGATAAATTTAATTTAACTGAATTGAATTCAATTTAATTAATTAAATTAATTAAATTGAATTCAATATTAATCCTTTACCATAATTTCATTTGTGTTCTCTCAGGTATATCCGACGATACCTTTTATCCTATGTCAACAGTCGCTTCACGTTCGTCATTCCAGCCAATTATAACTTAATGTCTATGGACCTATCAAAAAAGATTAAACAGTACAATATTTAATGACAGATAAGTTATATTAGTGGTCGATCAGTCAACCGTATTGTGGAACGACGTTGTCAAAAACATTATCTCTGAAAGCCTCCATTTTGCACATAAATCTATTGCGAATTCTGACACTCCTGACCTGAGTAATGACCTCTCTAACCAGTGATATGCATGAAAAAAGAAAAAAATAATGCCAGATCATCTACTGAAGTCTCAGAGATCTGCCACATCCCTGATGTTCCTGTTGATAGTACAGGGAAAAAGATTGTGCTCCTTATTGCGATACTTGCGGGATTTATTACTCCTTTTGACGGCTCAGCAGTAAACATTGCCCTGCCTGCGCTTGGGGCCGAATTTCATATGGATGCTATTGATCTCTCATGGGTTGCTACTGCGTATCTCCTTTCTTCAGCATTGTTTCTTGTCCCGTTCGGAAAAATCGCAGATATTTATGGAAGAAAGAAAGTTTTTCTCTGTGGTATCACAATCTTCAGCCTTTCGTCTCTAATTATGACAATGGTTCCCTCAGCGGAAATGTTGATTGGAGTGCGGGTTGTCCAGGGGATTGGAAGTGCCATGATCTTCGGGACAGGCGTTGCTATAGTTACCTCAGTCTTCCCGCCTGGGGAGCGTGGAAGAGCTCTTGGTATTTATATTACTGCAGTTTATATCGGGCTTTCCATTGGTCCCTTACTTGGAGGGGCAATGACACAATATCTTGGCTGGAGGAGTATTTTCTTTGTAAATGTCCCTATAGGTATTATAGCAATTCTCCTGATCCTCTGGAAGGTTAAAGGCGAATGGGCTGAATGCAGAGGAGAGAAGTTCGACCTGATGGGGTCAGTCTTGTACGGTGCAGCAGTAGTTGCAGTTATGTACGGTTTCTCAGTGCTTCCGGCTTTTAAAGGGGCTGCTCTAATAGCCGTGGGGATTCTCGGAATAATTGTTTTTGCGCTGTACGAGATGAGAATACCTTTCCCCGTTCTTGACATCACACTTCTCACAAAAAATCGAATTTTTGCCTTTTCGAATCTATCTGCACTCATCAATTACAGTGCAACTTTCGCGGTGACCTTTCTCTTAAGTCTTGACTTGCAGTACACGAAAGGCTTCACGCCTGGACAAGCAGGGAGTATCTTGGTAGTGCAACCTGTTGTCATGGCTATGATTTCTCCAATTGCAGGCAGGCTCTCTGACAGGATTGAACCGCGAACTGTTGCATCTGCAGGAATGGCATTTACCGCGTTTGGGCTCTTCCTTCTTATCTTCCTTACAGAAGCAACTCCTATCTGGTACCTTGTTGTTGCCCTGATTATTCTTGGTATAGGTTTTGGGCTTTTCTCGTCCCCAAACACGAATGCAATAATGAGTTCTGTCGATAAAAGATACTACGGCGTGGCATCGGGCATGAACGGGACTATGCGTCTCCTTGGCCAGATGCTCTCCATGGGTATTGCAATGATGATTTTCGCAATTGTCATCGGTCCTGTGGAGATCACGCCACCATATTATCCCAGGTTTGTTTTAAGCCTGCATTATGCGTTTATCCTGTTTACTGTCTTTTGCATTATAGGGATATTCACATCCCTGGTGAGAGGGAAAAGGAGTCAGACAATTCATGCCAGTATACCTGAAAAAAGCAAAAAGTAATACGTTAATCCTGCGTAATTCATTTAATCAAGGTGATAACATGAAAATTCTTGGTGTTAATGCAAGTCCGAGAGGAAATGAGAGCAATACCCTTCAACTGGTGAGATCCGTGATCAAAGGCGCTGAATCTGAAGGCGCAGAAGCTGAATTGATAGATCTCTACGACCTGCGTGTAGAATACTGCACTGGATGTGGAGCCTGTTATGCGACCGGAGAATGCCCCCAACTTGATGACTTTGAGGAGCTTTTTGAAAGAATTCTGAACTCCGATGGAATTGTCCTTGGCGCTCCAAATTATATCAATTCGGTTCCAGCACCTATGAAGGCCCTCTTTGACCGGCTTTCAGATGCTATCCATTGCCAGATGCTAGCTGGAAAGTTTGGATGCTCTGTATGCACGGCTGGAGGGAGCAAAGAAGATGCAGTCGTGGATTACATGAATAGTGTGCTCACGAACCTTGGCGTTACCGTAGTCGGAGGTCTTGGCATTGCTATGCATGGAGACATGGATGCACCCCAGAAGGCTGCAGGAGCTGCCGAAGAACTTGGTAAGAAGCTGGTAAAGTCAATCCGCGGAGAACTAAAGTATCCAGATCAGGATGAACTGCACCGCCGTAACACAGAATATTTCTGCCAGCTTGCAAAATCCAACAAAGAGCGGTTTGCCCACGATTATGAATGGTATGTCCAGAAGGGCTTGATAAAATAAGAATCACCTGGATGCCTGCATTTGTGTATGCCTGCAGCCGGATGTCTGAAGACCGTACAGTCGAAATACAAAACTTGCAGCCTGCCAGAACTTCAATTTTCCGGCAGGCTCAGAGATTAAATGTGCTTTTGAGGTAAAATACTCATAGGTGTACTGCCATAACTTTATTGTGGCCGGGGGGGTTAATCTAATGGATGTATCTACTCTGGATAAGGAGAAAGGAGCTCACATTTCCGGAACTGACAGGGGTAAGGTTGTAATGTATGGCCTTAGCACCTGTGTATGGTGCAAAAAGACAAAGAAGCTACTTACTGACCTTGGTGTGGATTTCGATTTCATATATGTGGATAAGCTCGAAGGAGAAGAAGAAGACCAGGCTGTTGAGGAAGTTAAACGCTTCAACCCTTCAGCTTCTTTCCCAACAACTATTATAAATGGGAAAAAGGCGATCGTGGGTTTTAAAGAAAAAGAAATCCGTGAAGCCCTTGGTTTTTAAGGGGAAATTAGGCTGAAAGAAGAAGTACTGATTTTTGATAAAACTTTTTTTTGAAAAAGTTTTTGTTTAAGGGGGAGTTGGGCTGAAAGAAGAGGAAGCTGCTGACGAAGGCATAACCGAAGAATTGGTGGACAAGGTCTACAGACGTTTGAATGACCAAGTCGAAAAGTCGGGGTATCATCTTAATCCTGACGTAGAGTTTACAAAGGATCTTGTGCGAGGGCTGCTCGCTAATGAGCAACGATACGGTTACTGGTCCTGCCCTTGTAGGCTTTCTGCTAATAATCTGGAAGAAGACCTGGATATTGTCTGTCCCTGCTATTATAGAGATCCCGATCTCAACGACTACGGAGCCTGTTACTGTGCACTTTACGTTTCGGATGAGGTTATCCGGGGAGAGAGAAGCGTAGAATCAATTCCAGAAAGGCGCCCTCCTAAAGCGCAGAGAGACGCCGAAAGAGAAGAAGAAAAGAAGAGAGCCGAGATGATGGAAACTATGGAGTTTACAGGAAAACTTTCAAAACCGGTATGGAGATGCAAGGTTTGCGGATATCTTTGTGCAATGGATGAACCGCCTGGGGTCTGTCCGATATGTAAAGCTAGAAAGGAACGATTTGAGCGGTTTATGTAATTTTGATCAACTTTTTCTTTACTATTTTCATTTTTTATTCATTTATTCATTTATTCATTTATTTATTTTCTTCTAGTCTATTTATGCTTTCTGATTTCAGGTTTTTTATATGATGTAATATTGGCGTGAGCTTCGGAGAGATACCAAAAGCGGCTTGGCAGTATTAGCCGGAAATACTGTTGACTATATCGATTCTAAACTCGACACAACCGGAAGATTGGAGGTTTTTCCATGAAGAATTTACCTAAAAAATCACCCGGTTAAACTTGTTAATATTCTGGAATAAGTAGGAAAGTACTTGTATTAAACCGAAAGACTGAATGAAAAATGTACACATGCTAAGCTACAGGCAATAAAAACAACAGAAGCTTTGTTCTTTAGCCAGATAAATACCGATCTGCCAAGATTGGGCAGTTGAGGATGTGAAATAATATTCCTGAAGCTGGATGGTGCGAATCTTGTCGAAGGCGGGTAAAAAGAAAATCAAAGCTTTACCTAAATGGCGGCTGTTGCATCTATTATCATAAACATTTCTTCAAATATATTGTTTTTATAATATTTTTGAATCCAGGTATGTCCATTTTGTGAGATCTAACTAAATTATATGCATTAAAAATTATATCTATTAATCTGGAACTTATTGACAGGGAATTTTATCCACTATATAAAACACTAGCTGTTGGGGGAACTTTATGGAAACAATGGACGCGATTTTAACCAGAAGAAGTATCCGTAAATATTTACCAGACCCGGTAAACAGGGATGTAATTGAAAACATTTTAAAAGCCGGAATGAACGCACCGTCCGCAGGAGACGAGCAGCCCTGGCATTTTATTATAATTGATCGGCATGATCTGCTCGAGATGATCTCAGAAATTCATCCGTACGCAAAAATGTTAAAAGATACACCTGCTGCCATACTTGTCTGCGGAGACCAGAACGTGCCTAAATTCAAAGACTTTTGGATTCAGGACTGTTCAGCTGCAAGTGAAAATATGTTGCTTGCTGCCCATGATCTCGGACTTGGAGCCGTCTGGATCGGGGTTTATCCCGCTGAAAAGATGGTACAGGAGATCAGGCGTTTGTTAAATATTCCGGACCATGTAGCTCCATTTTCGATTATTGCGATGGGTTCTCCAGCAGAAGAAAAACCTGGCAGGTTGAGGTACGATATTTCCAGAGTCCATAGTAATTATTGGTAAAATTATAGGAATCAAGTGTAAAGCCTTAAAGCTTCCAGAATCTGAGTACATTCTTATGCTTGATGAAATTAGGCCGTCTTCCAGTGAAGTTAAATTAAGCAGTAATTAGTTAAGCAGTATAAGTCAAGCAGTAATTAGTTAAGCAGTTGTGTATAAAGAGGGCTGGTTTATGAGAAAGAAACTGGTATCAGGTCTTATTTTAGGTCTTATTTTTCTTTTAATATTTTTTACTGCACTGCCCTATTCAGCAGGCGCTACCGATGAAAGGCTTCTTAAATATACGAGCTCAGGAAATGCTTTTGGGGGTGGAGAAAATCTTCAGATTGATCAGAATATTCAGGGAGACCTTGTGCTTGCAGGGTCCCGACTTGAAATAAACGGGAACATCGGAGACGATTTTATAGGGGCAGGCGGAGAGTTAATTGTTAATGGGGATGTTTCAGGAAATATTATCGCAGCCGGGGGCTCGATCAGGGTAAACGGAAATGTGGGTGGAGACGTGGTAGCAGTCGGTGGCAAGATTATTCTTTCCCAGGACAGTGTGGTCAAAGGGGATATCCTGCTGGGCGGAGGAGAAGTAACGCTTGATGGTACTGTTAACGGAAATGGGGAGGTCTCAACAGGCACCCTCAAAACCGGAAATGACTTTGAGCTTAAAGGCAATCTTGCACTTCAAGCCGATAATTATCCCTCCAATCTGCAAGAAAAAGTAGGAGGAAACCTGAACATTACACAGTTAAATGCAAAGGAGGAGCAGTATGAAAGCGCCTCTAAAGGATTTGGCATTTTCTCCTTCATTCTCGGGCTGCTTGCAGCTCTTGCTCTGGGTCTAATCCTGATTTACCTTTTCCCGGATTTCGTAGGCGGGCTTGTAGAACTCATAAAAGATTCACCTTTAAAAACGGGGTTACTGGGCTTTCTGGCCCTGGTTTTCCTTCCGGTACTCTCGATAATCCTGCTTATTTCTATTTTCGGGTGGAGCCTTTCAGTTCTGATTTTCCTGCTCTTTGCACTTGCACTTCTTATTGCAACCGTACCTGTGAAGTTGCTTGCAGGTGAGATAATCTATAATAATATCTTTAATAAGAACGCAGGAAAAATGATGTACTATCTTGTTGGAGCTGTTATATTTGCAATTGTATATGAAATTCCCTTTGTAGGAGGACTAGTACGTTTTATTGCACTTCTTATTGGGTTAGGGGCGATAGTAGCCTGGCTTGGAATTCGAGCAAGACCCACAGGTTAACAAAAGAGAAAAGTTAAGAAAAGTTAAGAAAAATTAAGAAGAAAGAATTTCAAAGTTTATTTTTCAGCCATGCGGTTTTTCATGTAATTTCTCAAGAGACAAGGAAATATAGCGAAATCCGGAAAATAGAAGGAAGTTTCAGGAAAGAACTTCCTCCCTGTATTTCTCGAATCCCAATCTTTCAAGAAGTTCTCCGAACCTCTCTCCATCAAGGCCTTCTTTCCTGTAATACTCAAAGGTTTTTTCAAGGACTGAGAAAAGCTGCTCCTCGTCTGCAAGTTCAAGAAGTTTTATTCCTTGCATGGGCTGACGCCCTGCCTTGCCTCCGACAAAGATCGTGCATCCGATTTTTTCTGCACTAAGTGCATCTTTCCGGCAGGCTGCAATACAGGCTCCGCAGAGTATACATTTTTCGGTATCTATACAGGCTTTATCTTCCAGGACTTTTATTGCTCCCACCTTACATGCCTTTTCACAGCGCTTGCAGCCCACACAATTCTCCTCAATGGTTTCAGGCCTTACATTGCCCATGATCCCAAAATCGTTTTCCTGAGGCCTTACGCAGGCTGAAGGGCAACCTGTTACTGCAATCTTGAGTTTTTTAGGAACAGCCTCCCCAAAGTATTTCTCATCGATCTTGCATGCTATGCTCTCGCAGTCGATCAACCCGTTTCTACAGACCCTATCACCCTGACAGGCAACCACGGCTCTTACCCTTTTTCCGGCAGAGCCTCCTAAAATGCCCTGCTTTTCAAGTTCGTTGTTTGCTGCTTCTGCATCTTCAAGTTTAACAAAAGGAACCTCAATCTGCTGCCTTGAGGTTATGTGAACATAGCCAGATCCATATTTTTCGGCTGCATCTGCAATTGCCCGCAACTTTTCAGCGTCCAGGTTCCCACTCACAACCTTCAGCCTCATTGAAAACATATTTTCCTGTCTCTGAGGCAGAAATCCTTTGCTTTTAAGTAAAGCTACATCTATTTTTTTTTCGTTCATATAAGATCACTTGTTTCGCAACTATTCTTGATATATATAAAATTATTGAATATCACCTATTTTTTAATAGGTTGCATCATTTATCCGACTTCGGTAATGTGGGAAACTTGGAATTACATCTATACCTGAGAAAACAAGAGATTTAGATCAGATAAGACAAGATAACTTGATCACTGAATATAGGAGAAAAAAATCAAAGGAAAGAAAAGACGTTGAACTGCACGAGTACCATATAAAGCGCAGTCCCTGTAAAAATGCTGAGCATGGCATTTCGTTTCCAGAAGTGCAGCCCAGCAACAATACATATGGTAAAGAGCTCAGGGACTCCGTATGGAGCTGCAAGCCACTGTACATCCTTTAAGCAGTAAATGACAAGAAGCAGGAGGATCATAGGAGGCAGATTTTTCTCAATAACCGAGAGTATGGCAGGCGGTTCCCTTGAGCCAAAACAAATGAACGGAAGAGCCCTTGTTGCAAAAGTGGCAAGAGCTATAACAGTGATTGTTACAAACATTTGAAGGGGGTCTATCATCAGCTTTTCTCCTTTCTTTTGTCTTCAAGAGGTTGTACTGCAGGATTGATCAGCCTGTTTTCCTTCCTTGTTTGTGAATTTTCCCGTGCTCCCAGCACTATCTGTGTTCTCTGCGCCTTTTGCATTGACTTTTCCCTAGCCATCAGAATTAAGGTTCCGAGGATAATTGAAGCAAGCAGCATATTATCAGAGCTAAAAATGATAAGAGAGAAGGCTCCTGCGCCTAGTGCGGCTATAAAGGGAAAACGCGCTTCTGAACTAAAATACTGCTCTATGGTCAGCACTACAAATAGTGCAGTCAAGACAAAACTCATGCCTTCAAGATTAATCTTAAGCATGGAACCAAGTACAGCCCCGAGTACCGAACCTGAGATCCAGTAGAAATGGTCAAGGGCTGCAATATAAAAGTAAAACCTCGACTTTGAACTGCCCTGTGGGACATCGGTTGTGGTCAGGAGAGCATATGTCTCGTCGGTTAACGCAAAGATCAGATAAGGTTTGACCCTTCCAACCCCAGAGAACTTCTCCAATAAGGACAGCCCGTAAAAAGCGTGCCTGAGATTCAGGAGCAGCGTTGCTATAACAAACTCAGTTAATCCTGCGCCGGCAGCAAGGAAAGCTACTGCCAGAAACTGGCCCGAGCCTGCATAGACAAAAAGGCTCATAAGGAAAGCGTAGATCCAGTGATATCCAGCACCGACAAGCAGAAACCCAAAAGCCATTCCAAGAGGTATGTATCCGAGAAGAACAGGAATTGTAGTTTTCAAAGCACTGATGAAAAGATCTTTATTTCTCTCGCCTGCTTTCCTTTCGTTTTCCCTGTCTCTGATCATACTATCTTCTACTGCTCTTGCTGTAATTTCTACGGTCTTTGCTGTAATTCCTTTTGAAGAATGAAAATCAGGAATTATATTTATTATATATATTTTTGCCAATATAGAGTTACCTTCGAATATAATAATTATAATCTTCAGCCTGCTCAGGAGTAGAATGAAACCTACCAAAAAATTTCCGGAAAATAACCTTCAGAAAAAACCTTCCATGAAAGAAATTTTCTGGACAAAGCAAAATTCTGCTGAACTTATAAATATTTATAATAAATTATAGAGTCTGAGATTTATTCTTTAGAATTTACTTCCAGATAATTTCCTGATAATCGCCCCATCATTTTCCATAACTTATAACATTCATACATTATCTAACATCGTTTCGAACTCATTGACATCAATTTAATTGTTTGGCACAAATTTTCACTTGAATTCTCATTGACTTATTCATAAACCCCAATGCTTTTTGGAGAAATAACCGTGGATGACTGGATGACTTCAACTCTTGTCCTTTTCTTTGCCCTGCTTGCACTTTACTTGCTCATGAAATATATCCAGCTAAGAGGACAAATTGAGTCCCGTGCCAGAAATTTGTACGAAGCCTGGCAGGCAAGGGAAATGGATCGACAGGTTTCAGAAAAAGCCGAGAACCTCTTTAGAGCCTGGAAACTTGACGAGGAGAAAAAGATTCGCCAAGATGCCATAAAGAAAAGCGAAGCCGTTATTCGGGGCAAGGTTACTGAACATCTTATCCCTTATTTCCCGGATTTCGAGTACAATCCCAAGGATGCCCGCTTCCTTGGCACCCCGGTAGATTTCATTATTTTTGACGGCCTTTCCGAAGGGGAAATGAATAAGGTAGTCTTTGTCGAAGTCAAATCCGGAAAATCTGGAGTTCTTTCTCCGAGAGAAAAGCTTGTCAGGGACTGCATAGGCAGAGGAAAAGTAAGCTATGAAATTATTCATAACAGAGAAAACCATTAACAGTGTACACTTTCTATATATATTAAAAAATATTATAAATATATTAAAAAATAATACAAAATTAAAAGAAAAAAGAATATAGTCAACTCACTAATCAACTTCACTTTTAATCTTATTTTTGGTTGGCTGAAAGTTACTCATTCTCTTGTAGTCTAATAATCCTTCTTTATTATCAAGAATTTATTGGAAAATCTGTATCAAATTCGGATGTCCTAATATTATGTGTATTCGAGCAGAGTGTGACAAAATAGAAATATCTTGGCGTATTTTTAATTATCGGGGGTATTATAATAGTAGTAGATCCTGTCTGCAAGATGGAATTAGAAGAAAGGGAAGCTAGGTTCAAAAGTGAGTACAAAGGAAAGACGTATTATTTCTGCGCTCTCTCCGATAAAAAGGAGTTTGATGAAAACCCAGAGAAATATATCGAGCCTTAAGGAAAGAAATATCAAGACCTTCTAGATTTCGGTGCCGACAAAGTGTAAAGCCGAAACTGCAGAATTAAAATAAAATATTAAGGTAGCGCGCACTGTTTTTTTCAATTATATAAAGAATTTTAAAGATAACCTCAAGCAGAAATTGGAGTTCCGGGGCATATGAAGATAGTAGTAGCAGATCCAATATTCCTAACTGAGGAATATGTAAAAAAGCTGGAAACATTGGGTGAACTCAAAATATACGACAGTGTACCCGCGTCTCATGACGAGTTCATTGAGAGAATAAAGGGCGTAGAAGTCGTAATAGTAGGAAGATACGGAGTAAACGCTAAGGCTCTACATTCTGCGCCCAGGTTAAAGATGATTTCCCTATGGCAGACAGGTTTCGACAATGTAGATTTAGAGGCAGCCACCGAGCAGGGAGTGATTGTATCAAATGTTCCAAGCTATGCCTTTGATTCGGTAGCGGAGTTTGTTTTTGCCTTGTCTCTGAACCTTCTAAGAAGAATCCACCTAGCAGATATGAACCTACGAAAAGGATTATTCGATTGGAAATACTATGTGGGCAATCAGCTAATGAGCAAAACCATAGGTGTGCTTGGAACGGGAGAAATAGGTAAGCGAGTTATACAGATTGCACATGGATTCAATATGAATGTGCTCTCTGTCACAGCTCACCCCAGTCCTGAGAGAGCAAAAGCCCTGGGGATAAAATTCGTGGATCTGGATACTCTGCTTTCAGAGAGTGATATAGTTACATTACATGTGCCACTGACTCCTGAAACAGAGCATATGATAGGTGCGCGAGAACTGGCAAAGATGAAGCCTAATGCTATATTGATCAACACAGCTAGGGGAAAAGTGATTGATGAAGCTGCTCTCATAAAAGCTCTTAGGGAGAAAAAGATTGCCGGAGCAGGGCTGGATGTCTTTGAAAAGGAGCCACTACCCATGGATAGCCCACTATTGGAAATGAATAATGTGGTGCTGACTCCACATATTGCCTTTTTATCTGAAGAATCTTTAGATGAGTGCACTTATGTGAGTATTGAGAATGTGGAGATGTTTACGAAAGGCAAACCCCGGAATGTAGTGAATCGCGCAGTGTTAAAGGGCTAAGGATGTCAGTAATGTCTAAACAACTCAAGCTCCAGATCCTTAATATCTCACTTTTTCTTCTGCTCGTGTTACACAAACCTTTTCAGAAAAGGTTTGATCGAAAACCCTAGTAGCAGTGTGATCAGCGCGCAACGCTTGTAATAATGGGCTTCGGTTGGTTGTGCTCGTGCATCTTTCTATGAATTGGTGGTGGGTGAAATCCCAATTCAGAGTATCAAAATAAATAGAAATAGAAAAAATCTGGTTAGAGGCTTTACTCCTAAGGAGAAGATGCCTTAATGCAATTCTCTACGCAAAGAACTTGTGGCAAACCGGACCTATAATATTTCAGAATTCCACAAATTATGTCAAATTGTTATGTCAAATTGTTACGTCAATTATTCAGTTAAAATTAGACGGAGGGAGAAACGATAGTCCAAGAGATTATAAAAGTTGAAGGCATGTCCTGTATGCACTGCCAGTTGAGGGTTAAAAAAGCTGTTGAAGCTGTAGAAGGGGTACAGAGAGTGGATGTTAATCTTCAGACTAAACAGGTAACTGTTGATTATGAAAAAGGGAAGGCAGATCTTGAAAAGGTCAAGTCTGCAATCCGAAAAACCGGATATGAGCCCTTGTAAAAATTCCATGTAGGTTTTTCAAAGAATTAATTATATACTTAAAGTACAAATTTTTACTATATAGGTAGTAGATGGTGCGTCTGTTTGAAAACAGCTGTACTGCGGGGGTGAACACATCGGAGAGACAACATTCATAGTAGACGATCTAGTATGCAGGTACTGCAAGGATATGGTTACAAGACTTATTATATCTATAAATGGGGTTTCCAGAGTAAGTATTAATATTCCTGAAAAAACAATAAATATAGCCTATGACAGCCGGATAACTGATGCGTATGTCATACAAATGGCGTTGCTTAAAGCTGGCTATAAAACTATAGAAGAGCCCGGAAAAATTTATTAAATACTTGGTAATCCTGAAAAATTTGGATAGGCGGAATATCCATGAAAGTTACTATTGGAGTCTATGGCATGACGTGTGGTCACTGCCAGAAAAGAGTAGCGGATGCTATTTCTTCTCTTGAGGGAATAGAATCCGTTGATGTAAATCTCGAATCCAAACGCGTAACGGTCGGCTTTGATTCTGAAAAAGTAAGCCTGGATGAGATAAAAGCAACTATCCAGAAGGCGGGATATTCAACAGAAAGCGAAACAGAAACTCTGAAAGAGACTCGTCCTGAAGAGACTCAGACAGAAGTTTCAGGCACAACAGAGCTCGCAGGGGGAACTTCAGAGGCTGTGGAGAAGGCTTTAAAGGAATCAAAAGAGCCTGAAGAGACCCCTCAAACCTGTCCTTTAACTGAAATATGCGAACTGCCAGAAGAAAAGAAAGATGAGGATGAAGAAAAAACGCGAATCTCAAGCTCGAAAGCAGGGCTAAAAGAAATCACGCTTGGTGTTTCTGGTATGACCTGTTCGGCCTGCGCCGCAAATATTGAGAGAGTCTTGAAGAGAAAAGCAGGCGTGGACTCAGTAGTTGTCAACCTTGAGCTTGGAAGAGCAAAAGTTGGTTTTGATCCCTCGCTTATCTCTCCAAAGGAAATTGAGGAAGTTATAGAGTCCATCGGATATAAGGTAGAAAAAGATACCGTAACTCTAAATCTTGAAGGTATGAGCTGTGCCTCCTGTGCTGCAAATATCGAGAAAGTTCTTAACAAGACCGAGGGCGTAATTTCAGCCTCAGTAAATTTCCCACTTGAAAAAGTAGTTGTAGAATTTGATTCAGCCCGAATTTCCGTAAGGGAGATTATTGCTGCAGTCCAGGAAATTGGCTATGGAGCATCAGTCTGGGCTGAGACTGTCGAATATGAGGACAGAGAGCAAATATCTAGGGATGCCGAGATCAGAAGGCAGAGAAATAACCTGATAATTGCTCTTATTCTGGGAATTCCAATCGGTCTTGGAAACATGAGCATGATGTTTCCTTTCCTGTCATTTGTACCTGCTTTCTTTTCCAATCATCTCGTGCTTTTTGTACTTTCCACGCTAGTCCTGCTTTTCCCGGGAAGACAATTTTTTGCTGGAACTATCAAGGGCTTCAAGTACGGCGTAACTGACATGAACTTGCTGATTGCAGCAGGGACAGGGTCAGCCTACCTTATCAGTGTAGCAGCCACATTTCTTGATCTTGGTCCCGGATATAACAGCCTTTATTATGACACTGTAGCTTTCCTGATTATTTTTATTGTCCTTGGCAGATACCTAGAGGCAAGGGCAAGAGGCCAGACCTCTGAAGCGATCAGAAAACTGATGGGGCTGAGGGCAAAAACTTCCAGAATCCTTGTAAATGACATTGAAAAAGAAGTTCCTGTTGAAGAAGTAGTAGTTGGTGACATTGTTGTTGTCAGGCCTGGAGAAAAAATTCCAGTTGATGGAATTGTAGTTGAAGGGCATTCTGCAGTAGATGAATCCATGCTCACTGGAGAAAGTATCCCTGTAGAAAAGGGTCCAGGAGATACCGTAATAGGAGCTACTCTTAACAGGACAGGGGCTTTTAACTTTCGGGCTACAAAAGTCGGAGCTGACACTGCCCTTGCCCAGATAATCCGGCTTGTGGAAACTGCCCAGACCACAAAAGCTCCCATCCAGAGGGTTGCCGACGTTTTTGCCGGAAACTTCATAGTAGCCGTGCATATTATTGCGCTTCTGGCTTTCTTCTTCTGGTTTTTCGTAGGTTACTGGCGCTATGGAATAGGAGAGTCCACTGCTCTCGGAGGGATCAGCCCATTCCTCTTTTCCCTGCTTATCGCCATTACCATTCTTGTAATCTCATGTCCGTGTGCAGTCGGACTTGCAACTCCTGCTGCTATTATGGTTGGCACAGGTAGAGGTGCAGAAAACGGAGTTCTTATAAAAGGCGGGGAAGCCCTTGAGAGGGCGCATAAACTTGACATTATTGTCTTTGACAAAACAGGCACTCTTACAGAAGGCACTCCAAAACTCACAGATGTACTTGCAGCGACAGGTCACGAAGAAAAAGAGGTGCTTTTTATTGCAACAACAGCTGAGCGAGGATCCGAGCATCCTCTTGGGGAAGCTATAGTAAAAGGGGCTGAAGAGAGGGGGATTAGCCCTGAAAAAGCTGAGAAATTCCGCTCCATACCAGGAAAAGGAGTGGAAGCTTATTTCAAAGAAAAAAAGATTTTGCTTGGCACACGCAAACTTATGGAAGAAAACGGAATTTCCTTTAAAGAGCTGGAAGCTGAAATGCGAACCTTTGAAGAAAACGGTAAGACTGCAATGCTTGTAGCTATCGGGGCAGAAACCATAGGTCTTGTTGCAGTTGCCGATACCCTTAAGGAAAACTCTAGGGAGGCAATTGAGACTCTTAAGAAAATGGATATAGAAGTAGCTATGATCACCGGCGACAACGCTATTACAGCCGGCGCAATAGCAAGAGAAGTCGGGATTTCCAGAGTGCTTGCCGAGGTTCTTCCTGAAGATAAAGCAAATGAAATTAAGAAACTTCAGGAAGAGGGAAAACTTGTAGGAATGGTGGGTGACGGCATTAATGACGCTCCTGCGTTGATTCAGTCAGATGTTGGAATTGCAATGGGAGCAGGTACGGACGTGGCAATGGAATCCGCAAAAATCGTGCTTATAAAAAACGATCCTAGAGACGTGGTCGCAGCCCTTAAACTCAGCAGGCTTACTATAAATAAGATCAAGCAGAACCTGATCTGGGCTTTTGGGTACAATACTATAGGTATTCCTATCGCAGCCGGGATTCTTTATCCTTTCTTTCATAGGATCCTGATTACGCCTGAACTTGCTGCCGCTTTTATGGCACTGAGTTCGGTATCAGTAACTGCCAATTCCCTGTTAATGAAAAGAAGCAAGCTTTAAGTGAACTGCGAAGATAGTTTTAGTTTTAACGTTTATAAAATTAAATTGGAACATTAAATTGAAAAGTTAAATTGGAACATTGAATTGAAAAGTTAAATTGGAGGGCTGTATGGTAAAAATTGGATCAACAGACAACAGACCCAGAATAGTGTTTCTGTTAAGCCTTGCCACCTCGATAGTGCTTGTTATCCTTTTTCTTTCCGGGGCTTTTTTAACCAACATATCAAGAGGAGAGATGGCCTACACCAGGGTAGATATGGCTGCGGGTTCGATTTTTGTTTTTGTAATTACCATGATAATCTCGCTGTCGCTCTGGCCCAGAGCTGCAGACTGGCTTGAAAACAGAGAAAAAAACAATAAAATACCAGAGTAATTTTACATTCCAGAATAATCTTTCTTGCAGTCGGGTTCAGAGCAGTCTCAAGATGTTTTCATAAGCGCCTTTCAAGCACTCATTTAAACGCAGTAAAGTTGTCTTTTAATGCCCCACATACTGGACATATGTCGGGCGCTTCCCCTTCGAGGGTATATCCGCATACTTCACAAACTTGGATAGGGCCAAGTTCAACGTCTTTTCCAGAATTTACCGATTCCAATGCTCTTTCAAAAAGCTGTTTGTGCAGTTTCTCACTTGCATATGACCATTCAAAGCTTCTCTGTGCCCCCTTTTCTCCCTGGAATTTTGCTACTTCTATGTAGACAGGATACATTTCTTCAATTTCGAAGGTCTCGCCGGCAATAGCCAGTTTAAGGTTTTTCTTGGAATCACCAGGGCCAAAAGTTGCCATACTATTTGCCACAAATCCCCCATCAAGATGTCTTAACTCCCGGTAATGGTCACCTGCATGTACATATTCAGCGTGGGCGATTGCGCGAAATAAGCGGGCTACGTTGCTGTATTTTTCTTTTTCAGCCTGGTTTCCAAAATGTAAATACCTCATATGCGCCTGGCTTTCCCCTCCAAACGCATTGATAAGATGTTGTTCTGTCATCTTCTTCATTCGAAAACCTCTTTTCTAACAGGATTCTAACAGGATTAAATTTATATAATAACGACTTACACATTTGAAAAAAATAAAAAGTCCAGTTAGATTACTCAATTTTTACATCCACGGCTTCTTCAAAAGGCTCCTGATAAGGTACTGTAACTTTAAGTACACCATTTGAGTACTTAGCGACGGCTTTTTCCGGAACTACAGGGCAGCAGATTGCATAACTGTCTGCATACTCAACCCCTTCTTTGGCGGCCTTTATATAAAAACCGTCCTCGGCAATCTTAAAAGAAATATCTTTCTTTTCCACTCCAGGAAGAACTACTTCAATTTCAAGATTCTCATATTTGTCGTCAGGATATGCACATATAGTTGGTGAAACTTTTAAAGTGTCTGCCATAAAATTACCCCCAATTAACATCACCAATTAATATATTTATATATTTTCTTTCGGATAAGTAATCTGTTAACGTTAAAATGACTACTTAAGTGATTTGTTTATCTTGACTTATTTTGATTTATCTCGGTTCATCTAGGTTTAGCTTTATCTCGGTTCATCTAGGTTTAGCTTTATCTCGGTTCATCTAGGTTGGATTCCAGTTGAATCAAGTCAATCTAGGTTTATATCTACAGGCTGATTTAATTTCAATACTATTGGAGAGGTAATAAAAGGCAGGTTTCTTACATAGAAAAACAGCTACATAAAATAGATTACATAAGAATATCATACAAAAGCAGGAAAGATAAGGAAATATAGTTACTCTCCCACACAGAGGAAGTTTTAATACATTCCTGACGATCATAATAATTATTTACCTGTAAGAATTTAATGCAAGTACCTCACATAAATTCTTCATGTAATTACTTCATATAAGTTCTTCATGTAATTACTTCATGTAATTACTTCATATAAGTTCTTCATGTAATTACTTCATGTAATTACTTCATGTAATTACTTCATATAAGAACCTCATTTAAGTAATCATGTAAGGTTTTCAAGATTGATAAATCAAAAGCGAGTGTTTGTACATGAGAGAATCCGTTAGAAAACTCGGACTTATAGGAGCCGGTCTCTGGGCAATAACCGAAGATAAGGTAAATGACCTTGTAAAGGAGCTTGTCGATAAAGGAGACATCAGTAAGGAAGAAGGCAAGAAAGTTATCCAGGATATGTTAGAAGAAAGAAAAAAACAGAAGATTGATCTTGAAAAGAAAATCTCAGAGAAGATTCAGGAATCTATCTCGAAAGCCGAGATCTTTACCAAAAAAGATGTCCATGAACTTGAATCCAGAATAGAGGCGCTGGAAGAAGAAATTCAGAGAATCAAAAACAAAGAGAAAATGTTTTTTAAGTGAAAGCTATTTTGTAGCTGATTTTCACTTAATTTCTTTCCATTTCATAATTCTTCAATTATTATCTCATCTTCAAGGTTTGCATCTTCAAGCATGCCCTTGAGTTCTTCCATTTCAGAATTAAGCTCCTGAATTTCGGCCTGCAATAATCTGGTATCCAGATCTTCATCTGGGGATCTATTCTCGACCTCGAAGGAATTTGGACCTGCTTCTGTTTTTTTAACATCAGGTGTATCATTTCCGACACATCCAGATCCTGCAAGCAAGACAATTAAAGCTGATAATACGAGCAGGTGAGCGAATTTAATCATTTTCTGCCTCCTCAATTATTTAGTTATAAGTAATTTTTCAAGTCTCATACTCTGAGCTACTATTTTCCCTATTTAATTAACCTTCGTTTTATTGATGGAGGGATACTTACAAACTCTTAACTTTTAATTCTGCTTATTGTATTTTCAGTACTGTTGGTTGCAATATTATATTTTCAGTACTGTTAAGTGCAATTATACTTTATCAGTATGGTTGACTGCAGTTCTCAGGTTGCTTTGAACTTAATATCAGTTATGTTACTGGCTTCAGTGCTGTTATGTTACTGGCTTCAGTGCTGTTATGTTACTGGCTTCAGTGCTGTTATATTTTTCAAATTCGTATTTTTTCAATTCGACGAAAATATCTCTGAGTATCTTATTTGCTTTGCTAATATCATTGAGAGACTGACGAAGATAATTATTAGCCTTCTGCACGTCATTCCGAGTGACATTTTCATCATTGTAGATAGAATCTGCCGTTTCTCTCTTTTCCTGTGCGGATTTAATATAAGAAGTATAACTAGCAAGTTTGGTCTCAAGCTCAGCTGTATTAATGCCGGTTTCTTTCAGGTTCTCGACTCTTACTCCAAGGACCTCAGAGAGATTTTCGGATTTTTCAAGATATTCTCCCATTTTCTCACTGACAGTCTGCCCTGCGCTTGCAAGGCTGGTTTTCTCGGCATTGTTCCATACTCCACGTACGGAACTGACCATGACCACAAGCTCTTCCTGGCTTGATGCATTTGTAATGTTTGTCTTCTCAACTTCAAGCAGTTTGATCTTTTCATCCAAGGCAACAATTCTATCTTTTGTTCCGTTCCCACTTGAGTGTGCTATGTTGCTCTTTACATTTGAAAGGTGAGCTACCATATAATTAATACTTGAGTTAATGTAGAGTTTTGTGGTATTTAGAGCCTCTTCGGAATTAGGGTCAAGTTTTCCTTCCCTGATACGATTCCTGATCTTGAGGAAGTCTTCTTTTGCCTCCCAGTATTCTTGCTTATGAGACTTGAGTTCTTCCTCTAATTGCTTTTTTTCCTGTTTATATTCGGAGGTTTCGTTCCGGCTTTTTACATTGAGATTCTTTCCCTGTTGCTTTTCCTGTTGCTTCTCCTGTTGTTTCGAATAGGATCCAATATCGCTGACCTCACCCACATTTTCAGTTTCGTTCTCGTATGAATTGCGGACACCTTCACGAATATCCTGATTCGGATTGCCGTTTCCATATTCAGAAGAGTCTTTGGCAGCAAAGGAACATGCTGGTAGCAAACTCAGCAATGTTAGTATAACAGTAACACAAGCCAGATATCGCACAACTTTTGATTTTTTCATCTGACTGCCTCCCTTTATAAGTTATTGCACTGTTATATGAGTCAAGGTAAATATAAGCATTCTTTTTGAATTAGCTTCGTTGATAGATCGATATGGAATTTAAAGCATTATAAAGCTCTTATTTCCTTGATAAGCCTTTAATAAGTAGTATTTTTCATTGTGATTCTTTATCAAAAAAGTAAAAGATTTATATTAAAAAATCATTTAGCTCTGTGTGAATTTTAGAAAGCTCTATAGATTCGCACTTGTATTCCTTCTAATTATAGTTTTTCAAGGAAATGCAATCGCGTCTACGATTCACGGGACAGCTTACGAGTGGCATACTTTCAAGCCTCTTAATAACACTATTATAGAAGTTAATTCTACTCCTAAGCAGTACTTTATTGCAACTGACTCAGAGTATTCTTTCAATCTAACTCCTGGAACCTATACGATAAACGCCAGTTTTTTTGAAGGAGACCGGCTTATTTACAAAGCCCAAGAAGTTGTTGTTATTTCAGATGAGGGAGAGTACGTATATGATCTTCTCCTGTTTCCACCTTATGATGATGAGCTTTTGAACCAAGATGAAATTGAAATTCTTGACCTGGATTATGAAAGTACAGTCCCTATATCTCAACCAGGCTCTCAATATACCTTTTTAACTCCTATTTTTCTGGCTTTAATAATTCTGCTGCTGGCTGGATACTTATTTAAAAAGAGACATGAAAAATCAAAAACTATCTTTTATTCAGAAGGAAAAAAAGAGCCATACTTGCAGCAGCCTGAAAGTCCGATAAATGACACAGTTTTTTCTGATGAGGCTGAAGCCCGTTCAGCAGAAAATTTAATTGGAAGCTCGGAAATTTCCTCTGAGCAATTTGATCAAAGGTCAGAAACGACACCTGATACTGGTGAATCTTTACAACAGATGAGAAAGCCTGAAGAAGAGATTCAGAAGCCAAAAAGAGAGGCTCAGAAGCCTAAAGAAGAGACTCAGGATACTCAGAATTCTTCTTTTCATGATGAGGCCCCGAATAAGCCGAGTCCTAAAGCTCCGGAACACTCAAAGCTCAATCTCCCTGATGATCTAAAGGAAATTCTGGAGTTGATCCGAGCTAATGGAAATCGAATCACACAGAGAGAACTGAGAAAAAAATCGCCCTATTCAGAGTCAAAAGTCAGTCTTATGCTATCTGACCTTGAGGAGCGCGGACTCATCGAGAAATTCAAAAAAGGGAGGGGAAATATAATCCGCATTCCGGACGAGCATATATTAAAGCAAAAGGAACAAGAAAGTAAGAAAAAGTGAGCGGATCCACCTTATAAAGATTCTTTAAAGAGTTATAAACAGTAAACTATATAACTTAATTCATCTACTAATCAGCAGAAAAGGTTAACAGTGTCTTGAGTACGCGGTATATTTGAATACCTTTTTGATCTCTTAAATTCCAAGATTGCTTGCTGGAATGATTGCTTGCTGGAATAAACGTAAATATGTTACAATAAATTAGTGTGATAAGGCATCATTTGAGAGAATTTAGAAATCAGATTATAAAAATAATGTTTAAAAGGTTAGGCAGCTGGATTAGAATCATAAACTAGAATCATAGAATCATAAACTAGAATCATAAATTCTATGTTGGAGCTGGGCCAGAACCGTATACTCTGGTATGTCACTTCAACCCTGACAGTAAATTGCTGGATATAAACATCGTAGATTGGTAAATTATTAAAATATGCAAGGGATTATTAAAAAATGTGTGAGGGACAACATGCGAGTTTCCATGGACATTGAGTTAAAAGATGTGCCCGGGCAGATGCTTTTAGCCCTCCAGCCTCTTTCGGAATGTAAGGCTAACCTGATAACAGTAGTACATCACCACCAGAAAAGAACCCCCAGAAAAACCGTGCCCGTAAAGCTTGTACTTGAAACCAGACCTGAAAGCATTGAAACAATAAAAGCAAAGCTGGAAGAAAACGGGATTAGAGTTGTAAGAGTCGGAGAACACCGTTTCAGGGAAAGTATAAATGTCGTGCTCATAGGGCATGTGGTTCATACCGGTATCCAGGATACGATTGATGAGATTGACAGGACAGGCTTTGCTGAGGTTGTGGATCTTTCACTTTCCATGCCAGGTATCAATCTGCTCTCTTCAGCCCTCATAAAAGTCGATGCTGTGAGTAAAGAGGATCTACAGAAAGCGCTAACTATCCTCAAAGAGGTCTCAACAAAAAAAGACCTGCTTATGGTCCTTCCAATCGATATCCAGGCCTGAAAAATAATTTAAGGAGATTTGAAAACATGAAAACAGTGTACTGTTCCATTCTCGGATTCGGTGCAATCGGACAGGGTGTGGCCGAAGTACTCCTTATGAAAAAAGAGTATCTTGAAAGTATCGGGCTGGAAGTAAAAGTGGTTGCTGTTGCAGATTCAAAGGGTGCTACTATTGATCCTGAAGGCGTGGACCTTGCTGACTGTCTTGCCAGGAAGAGAAAAGATGGAACAGTAGCTCTTGAGAAAATCTCCGGAGTCGAGGTCATTCGATCCATACCCCATGAGCTGGTAATCGAGACCACTCCTACAGATATACAAACCGGTGGAGCAGGTCTGCAAAATATGCTTGCAGCCTTCCAGATCGGAAAAGACGTTATTACCTCCAATAAAGGTCCCCTTACTCTTAAGTACAGGGAACTCATGGAAACCGCAAAGGCAGCTGGGTCACATTTCAGGTTCGAAGCGACTGTTGGCGGTTCGATGCCTATTATCAACCTGTCAAATGAGGTGCTTGCAGGAAATAAGGTTAAAAGCATTAAAGGAATCCTGAACGGGACCTGTAATTATATCCTGACAAGAATGCTGGAGGAAAGGGCAAGTTACAACGATATTCTTGCTGAATCCATGCAGCTTGGAATTGCTGAAACCGACCCCACTTATGATGTGGAAGGAATTGATACGGCTTGCAAACTCGTAATTCTTGCTAACGCGGTCTTTGGACTTGATGTAACTTATGATGATGTAGAAGTAACAGGAATCACGAAAGTCACGCCTGAAGCCCTAGAGATGGCTTATGAAAGAGGGCATGTGATCAAACTCATAGGAGAAGTCAGCAGAGAAAAAATTCATGTAGCTCCCAGGCTGGTACCTATCAACCATCCCCTTGCAGTCGGAGGAACATTGAATGTGGCCTCGGTAGATACTGAGCTTGCAGGAGAAATTACTGTTACGGGCAAGGGTGCAGGCCCGATTGAAACTGCAAGTGCAATTCTCAGCGATTTGATCACAATTTATAGGAACTGACTAAGAATTCAGGTTTTTCCCGGATTCGAAAAAACAAAAATTAAAAAGTTGCGTGGATTATGACAAGTTTCAGGGAATTTGCAGAAACCTGCCAGGCGATTGAAAAAATCTCAAGTACTATTGATACTACAAACCGGGTTGCTGATCTTCTTAAAAAGGTTGACATAGAAGAGCTGCCCACCACAACTCATTTTATTATGAGCAAGGTTTTTCCTGCCTGGAGTGGAAAGCAACTGGGAATTGGTACAAGCCTGCTATATACTTCGCTCTCCAAAGCCTCGGGAATGCCTGTAAAAAGCATACAAACTCTTGTTCGGACTACTGGAGACATTGGAGATGCTGCTCTTCTTATACTCAAGGAAAAAAGGAAGAATCAGGTAACTTTCTCTTCTTTTCTTGAAGAACCTCCCGAATTTTCAATAATGGAAGTTTATAACCGCTTCAAAATTGCCTCTGAAGCCTCGGGAAAAGGCTCTCAAGAGGTTAAAATAAGAAATCTTCAGTATCTCTTCAACTCCTCGACTCCGAGAGAAGCTAAGTATATAGCTAGACTTGCGCTTGAGGAGCTGCGTATAGGCGTAGGAGAAGGGGTTGTAAGGGACGCAATTGCAAAAGCTTTCTCAGTGCCTGCAGATATGGTTGAGCACGCCTTTATGGTTACAAACGACCTAGGGATAGTTGCTGAAACTGCCAAGGAAGGGGGATTGGAAGCCCTGGAATGTCTAGGGATTGAAATCAACCGCCCGATAAAGATGATGCTCTCGCAGATCAGTCCTGACATCGATGCCGATATAAAGGAAATGAAGGAGGCTGCAGTCGAGTGGAAATTCGATGGAGCAAGAGTTCAGGTCCATAAGGATGGAGATTCGGTTACGCTTTTTTCACGGAAGCTTGAAAATGTCACAGATTCCCTTCCTGATCTTGTAGAAATAGTCCGCAAGCATGTTAAGGCTGAGTCTGCAATCCTTGATGGAGAAGCCGTTGCAGTGGATGAAGACGGAAAACCCAGGGCATTTCAGGAGATCCTCAAACGTTTCCGGCGCAAGTACAATGTGGAGGAAAAAGCTCTTGGCATCCCTATTCAGCTTAATCTTTTTGACATAATGTACTTAAATGGCAAAACCCTGATTGATCTGCCTTTGCTTGAGCGTCGAAAACTACTTGAGTCCTGCGTGGAAAGCTCAGTTGAGGATTCAAAAGCCATCTGTGTGGACAAACAGGTAATAACCGGAGACCTTGAAGTTATAGAACAGATCTACAGGGAAGCCTTAGAAGCTGGGCACGAGGGCCTCGTGATCAAAAATCCGAATTCGATATATTCCCCTGGCAAGCGAGGCAAAAACTGGCTTAAGAAAAAACCTCTTATGGAAACTCTTGATCTTGTAGTGGTTGGAGCTGAATGGGGCTTTGGCAGGCGTGCGAATCTCATAGGCTCTTACACAGTTGCCTGTTATGACCCCAAAACTTTACGTTTTCTCCAGGTCGGAAAAGTGGGCACTGGTCTGACCGACGAACAGCTTAAAGAGCTCACAGAGATGCTTTCCGGACTCATGGAAGGCGGAGAAGCAGGCGGAGTATTTGCAATCAGACCAAAAATCGTCTTAGAAATCGCTTTTGAGGAAATCCAGAAAAGCCCTAATTATAACTCAGGCTTTGCGCTGCGTTTCCCACGCTTTGTCCGCATAAGGGACGACAAAGCTCCCGAAGAAGTGGATACAATCCAGAGGATTGGAAAAGTGTACAGCCAGCAGTTAAAAAGGCTGTAAAGGGTTGTGTGGCGATCGCTTCAGTTTTACGGCAACCACACGACATTTTAAATATTCTTTTCAATACAGTTTAAAGCTTTTATCTCTCCTGCCTGGTAAGTATTTTCTTTTTAGTTAGAGATAAGGAATTTACTTCTCAATGCTACTTCTCAATGTTACTTCTCAATGCTACTTCTCAATGTTTCCTATCTTTTAGATTTTATAGGGTATGCGGTTTAACTGCTATAAATAATATTAAGCTTTCAACTATCGGCTCTGTAGAAATCCTCTAAATTCTGTTATTACCCAAAAATTTATAAAAATAAAATTGTAAAATGCTCTTATTTTTTGTCCCCACAAAAAACGAAGAGCGTCTCAGATTGCCATCAAATAAGTATATTAAATTTATTGAGCTCAGTCTTAAAACGGTTCAGTCTCCCAGACTGAACCTTTATTCCTGTAAATATTCTAAACGTGTTTATACTCAACATCAGCTTCTTGTCCTTGTTTTACTGAAAGAGTAATAAGTACAGACTATCGGGATTTTGTAGAACTTGTTGACCTTATGAGTAGTATAAAAGATAAACTTGATCTTGATAAGGTTCCTCACTACACTACTCTTCAAAAGTTTCTATCCAGAATTCCTTCCTCATGGTTTAACCTAATCCTATCAAAAACTCTAAGGCTACTTTATTCACATAGAGAAGAGGCTTTTATCACGGCAATTGATGCAACCGGGTTTACGAGTTCAGATGCAAGTCATTATTATTCTAAAAGAACAGGGAAGCTCCGACGGAGCTTCCTGAAAACTTCAATAGCAGTAGATACTGATAAAAAAGTAATCTTAGGATGGAAAATAAGTCAAAAAACCGATCATGATGTCAAGCATGCAAAGACTCTGATAAGACAATCAAACAAGTTAAGAAAATCGGAATGTTATGTAATGGATAAAGGATATGATTCCGAAGAAATTCATGCTTTAACCAGAGAAGAAATCAAAGCAGACTCAATTCAGAGTCAATTATACCTTTAAGAGTAAGAAAAAGAAAGAGAATAAACGGAAAATATAGAAAGCAATTACACATAGAGTTTGACAAGATCACATACAATAGAAGGAATATAGTAGAGACAATAATATCTGTCGTAAAAAGGAAATTTGGAGAAACATTAAGAGCAAGAAAGCTTAGAAATCAAGTAAAAGAAGTAAAAGTTAAACTGATAGTCTATAACATAAACAAAAAGTAATAAAAATTATTTACATCAAATTAAGGATTTCTACATAGCCATTTTAGGGTTACTTTTTATGCGATTTTGTTTTCCAAATTTTCCTTAACCTGTTTAAATCAAAAAATAAAAACATTTTCCTCATCTGTCTCAATAAGACAGATGAAAAACTATTGGATTAGCTCCAAAGGAAATTTAATAAGATATTTGGAAAGATATTTTAATGGTAATTTAATTACTTTCAGAAGCAGCTTTGTACTTATCCAGGATAGTGCTAATGCCTTGTTTTGAAGGTTGTACTTCATCACTTTGTACAGCAGTATTAGCTCCAGGCCCTTGAGTTTTTGCTGGGGAATATTTTACAGCAAGCACTCGCATTATGCTAAGCACGAGAAGTAATGTTGCAAGACTTAATATAAATTGATACCCGAATTCCTTTGAATAAAGGCCCACAGCAATCTCACGTAGGACTATGAATATTGTAGCATCGGTTATATCCGTAAGCCTGATCCTATCGTTCTCGTGATACTCAACAAAAGCTTTGAAAAGGTCAATCACAATAAAAACTGTCAGTACACTTGTTACCATGTGATTGAATCCGCTTTCAAGAGATTCAAAAATGATGAAGCGGATATCGAGCAGGGTTTTTGCCATTCCTACAATTAAAGCCAGCAGCAATATGTAAAGAAAGATTGTACTGATCGCATCTGTAACTTTTTTGAATAATTTAATACTATCCATCTTTTCTCTCCTAATATCTGCTGCCTCACATTTTTACCCTATATATAGCTTTTCATATAATTCTTCATATTTATTCAGGAAAATATCTCTTGATCTGTACCTCCATTATTTATCATTTTATCATTTCTTGAGAAGATTCTCCCACATGAAAGGATCTACAGTTAAAAATATCTCTTGCCTTTTAACTGTTTATTCATACCTCAATGCGTCTACAGGTTTCAGTTCCGAGGCATTCTTTGCAGGTACAAGACCCGCAATCAAACCTACAATTATTGATACAAAGGTTGCAACAAAGGTAGCTTTAAGGCTAAGGGTGAATTCGAAAGGAGCGTTCATTTTAATAGAGATGAAGAAAAGGATTGCCTGTACTGCAATTGTACCAAGGATAATACCTATAATTCCGCCTACAAGGCTTATCATTGCGGAATTGAAAAGAAAGATCAACATTATATCCCTATTTTTTGCCCCTATGGCTTTCATGATCCCGATCTCCTTAGTTTTTTCGAGTACAGCTGTAAACATGGTATTAGCAATCCCTGTGGAACCTACAAGGAGAGAAATTCCTGCAATAAATGCCAGGAAAGCAGTAAGACCGTTAATAAGCTTTCTAGTACTTTCTATGGCTTCTTTGTTGGAATTAACATAGAAGTCCTTGGTATCTTCACTGACTCTTCTTGAAAGCATCAGTTTATTCTCGATTTCCTGAAGAGTAAAATCGTAATCAGCGCCCTTGTAAAGTTTTACTTCTATTGAGTTATAGACATCTCTTTCTCTCTCAGTAAGATCTTCGTTGCTGGAAAGTGGATATACCTCCTGGTAAGGCATATAGATACCGCTTCCGAAAAGTCCGCTAAGGCCTCCAAGAAGCCCGCCACTCTTTGCCAGAATTCCTACCACCCTGTACGACCTGCCATTCAACAAAATCATTTGATTGAGTCTGATTTCCCTCTCGAAAGTCTCTTTTGCAAGTTCGCTTGAAAGGACTACGACATTCCTATCTCCAGCTTTTAGCATCCTGCCCTGTTCTAATTCTTTTTTGGAGATATCAGGCCAGACCCCTGGATCCACACCTTTGACCCAGACATAGGTATTCTCACTCCCAAACTGCAGCTGTGCGCCTTCTTCAACATTAACATTGACATACTCAATAGCTGGAATACTCCGCAGGGCGAATACATCAATTTTTGTGAGTTCAGCTTCTTCTATGGATTCAAATTCAATAGGGCTGGGTGCTCCCTCAGCTGCCCTACTAGATTTTACACTTGTCTCCGAACTCTCTCCCGAATATTCCGAATTTTCTTCCAGATCTCCCGAATTTTCTATTACAAATTCTTCCTCAAATACATGGAAAGGGGTGGAGGCTACGATTGTGATGGTATCGCCTCCAAAACCTTCCAGAGTTTTGGTTACCTCTTTCTCAAAATATTCCCCTGTAGTGACAATCGCCATTACCGAAGCAATGCCTATTATCACCCCTATAATGGTAAGCCAGCTCCTCAACTTGTTAGCCTTGACCATGCTTAAGGCAATTTTTAAAATCTTTCCCAGTTTCATGAAACCACAGATCCTGCTTCTGCGTTTTTCGGGTTTACCTGTCCTGGTCTTCGACTAGCATCTGGTTAATCATTTCATTAAGTTCTTTTTCCTGTGCATCCTTTACTTTCATCTTCTTTTGATGTTTTTTATAGATCACAACACAAGCTACACAGGCAAGCATAAAGAATCCGGCTTTGTACTTAGGTGAGCTCGAACTGCTCTTCTGCGGCATACCAGACATTCCAGGCTCGGCAGTTGGTGTAAACGGTGAGGAGTAAAGGGATAGCTCCTTTTCCTCAGTCTGTCTGATCCCGTCATTTGAGGTGTAACTGATTTCAAATTTTATAGGCAGGTCTTTTCCAATCTCTGATGGCTTAAGGTTGAAATCAGCGTATGTGTAGTCTCCTTTTTGCAAGTTTCCGAGAATTACGGAGTTACTTCCGTCCGTAGCAGTCCAGTTTGCCTGTAAGGGAAGAGAAACCTTAACTGAATTTGCCCCATTGTTTCCAATATTCGAAATCGAAAAAGTATACGCTCCGGTCTGGCTCCTTTCCATGAATGCGATATCGAATTCCGTGGTGCCTCCAATGTAGATTCCAGCCTTGCTTTTGATCTCTTTTCGTTTCTGGTTTTCTACAGTGCCTGCTTCCGTAATAGTCTTGAGTTCTTCAACATCGTCATACGTGAGCACCATATCCAGCTTATACAGACCTGGCTTTGTATTGACATTTGTCAGGACATCGAAACTGACATTGGCAGTGTCCCCGATATCAATCAGGTTAATGTGCTTAACATTGCTGGAACCTACAGGCAGGATCACATCATTAGCGCATTCCCAGGAAAACATCGCGTTTCTCAGGGGAGAATTTCCTACATTTTTTACGCCAAATACAAGATCAGTTTTCTTTCCTGGCACCATTTTCTCTACACTTATATATTCGATTTCGGCATTTGATTCGCTGTCAACGTCTATATTGAATTCTTTTGTTAGAGCGAGATTTCTGTTCCCATCTGTGTAAAGATACACTGTCAGAGGATATTTACCTTTATTGACGTTATTTTCAAGCCCAAGCTTGAATTTCACGACTTTTCTGCGGTTATCTTCAGAGCGTTTTCCCAGAGTGCCTATATTCTGTACAAGCTTCTCTCCGTCGAGGGCTTTAAAAGGGTACTTGGGCTTGATTTCAATAATACAATTATCAAGGTTCTTATATCCCGTATTCTGGATTGAAAGCCTGACTTCAAGAACATCCCCGGGTTTTATCGGGTCTGGGTTCTGATTGAGCAGGTCGACAGTTAAACCTTTATCAAGGCCAAGACTTGTGTAAGAAGTAATTTCATTTTCAAGGTTGTTCTTATCCTCAAGAGAGTCTTCAGCCAAGACTGGTTGGGCGCATAAGGAAAACAGCAAGAGTAAATAAATAAAGCCTTTAAGTTTATTATTCATTTTATATTCACCAATTTATTGATTTCATAATTCTAAAAAATTCCAGAAGGATTTTTCATCAGGCGCATTAGGTCAGAATCAGTTCGAATTAGTTTAAATTAATTTGAATTAGTTTGAATTAGTTTGAATAAAATCTCAATCGAGATGTCTTAATACTGAAATAACTTGGATTTCCTGAAAAATCTAAAATGATTGAGCTTGATTCGGCAACTTACTTGATTTTTATAATACGTCTTTATGTATTTTTGAAAGTTTTTATAGCTTTCCTCTTAAGTTTCAGTTTCCTGCATTTCTAATAATTTTTCAGGGTCGAATTTTTCCTCATTCTTCTCATCCCTGACAATCTTTCCATCCTTTAATTCAATGAGCCTGCTTGCGTACCTTGCAAGTTGCAGGTTATGCGTGACCATCACTATTGTTTTGCCATCTTCTTTCCAGAGCCGATAAAGCATTGCAAGCAGTTCTTTTCCAGTAACACTGTCCAGAGCACCCGTTGGCTCATCTGCAAGAATGATTTCTGGATTGCAGGCAAGCGCTCTTGCGATTGAGACTCTTTGCTGCTGGCCGCCTGAAAGCTGAGAAGGTTTATGCTGGATTTTATCTGAAAGCCCTACAAGTGAAAGCAGTTTCTTTGCCCTTTTTTCTGCTATACTATCGTTAATTTCCTGAATTTCGAGGGGCAAAAGCACATTTTCAAGGGCTGTCATGCCAGGAATAAGGTTATACTGCTGGAAAACAAATCCTATTGTCCTGCCTCTCAGAGCTGCAAGATCCGATTCTTCAAGCCAGGCTATATTCCGGCCTTTCAGGAAAATTTTGCCTTTTGTAGGGGTGTCAAGACAGCCTACAAGGTTCATCATTGTGGATTTCCCACTTCCAGAAGGCCCGACTATTGCGGCGAATTCTCCTTTTTTAAATTTCACGCTTACAGCTTTCAGGGCATTGACCTGGACTTCTCCCATCTGATAAGTTTTCCAGACATCGTGAAAGGCAATCAGTGTATCTTCCATATTTTCATCCCGAATAACTTACTCATGTTATTATAAATAATTTTTTAAAAGTTTATCTTCTCTAAGTCTACTTTCTCTATATTTCCTGTTAAATGAACATTTTATCCTAAGTAAAAAACGCATGTGAGATATCTGAATCGATGAAGGAAAATAGATGAAGGAAAACAGTGTACGGAAAGTTCGTTAAAATTACAAATCTCGTGAAGCTAGAATATTAAAAGTGTCACAAACTAAATTTCAATAAATTGCCATTTTTTAAAATAATCAGAGGGAAATCTATAAATTATATGTTTTCACAGATAATAAAATAGTTTGTAGGCAATCTCAAATTTTTTTTACAGGAATCTGGTCATATGTTGTCGATAGGTGTTAAAAACTCACCTGGAAAAGGTAGAGGTGTATTTGCACAGAGAAATTTTAAAAAAGGCGAGGTAATAGAATCCTGTCCTGTTATAGTTTTACCTGCTAAAGAAATAGACACTCTTGAGCTCACGCAACTCTATAATTATTACTTTGCTTGGGGTCCCGACTCAAAAGATGCGGCTATTGCACTTGGCTATGGCTCTCTTTATAATCATTCTTACACGCCGAATGCAAGGTACTACAAAGATTTCGATAACAGCCTTTTAAAATACGTTTGCATTAGAGACATTGAGGATAACGAAGAAATCACAATAAATTATAACTGTGATCCTGAAGACAAAACTCCAGTCTGGTTTGATCTTACAGGTCAGGATAGTCTTGAAATTAGCTGAATAGCATAACTATTATTTTTTAATAATATCATTCATTTCTAATAATATTATATCTTTTCTAATAATAATTATTTACTTCTAATTACAATTATTGACTCCTAATAATAATAATAATAATAATATTAATAATTTTTTCTAAACAGAATTATCATGAATTTTCGAAAAAAAAGTTATCATGAAAATAACTGCTGAAAAAATAGCTGCTGAAAAAAGAGTTTTTATAAGAGTTATTATATTACTTCAGCTCCCATGTAATAAAAACTGGCCTGTGAAATCTAATTCTGGGTTATTCGAAGCTAAAACTTCTTCTAAAAATACAATTAAGTGAGTTAAAAATGGAAAATACGCTTCTTATGATTTTTCGGGTAAGCCTGTTCGAAACCTTTTACGTTACAGGCTCTTTGATTCTTGTTGGCATTATACTTGGAGTTCTTGAAAGTCGAGCCAACTTCTATGTCCAGAAGGCATTTAGCAGGAAAGGAATCCTTGTTACAGCTTGGATAGGCACTCCTATCCACGAGCTTGGTCACCTGCTGATGTGTTATCTGTTCAGACACAAGATAAGTGGATTCAAGCTATTTGACCGCAAAGCAAAGGACGGAGTCCTTGGATACGTCAATCATAACTGGAACTCGAAAAGCCTCTACCAGAACATAGGGAATTTTTTTATAGGCATGGGCCCAATTTTTAGTGGAACAGCAGCCCTTATACTTGGGATGCACCTGCTCCTGCCGGATTCCTTTGCCAGGGTTGTAGACTATCTTGCCCTTGAACCCGCCCAGCCGAACCAGTATATATCGACAATGGTAACAATTTTTGCCCTTACAGCCAGCCTCTTTAAAAGCATTTTTTCTCCAGAAAACTTGATTTCTCTCAATTTCTGGATTTATTTTGTCCTGGCAATCGGCATCTCCTCCCATATAGCCCTGAGCAAAGAAGATCTTAAAGGGGTAGGTAGGGGTTTGATAACAATTTTCACTTTTATTCTGCTGGTAAATTTAGTTACCCTTGTCCTTAATGCTGATTTTTCCGGCCTTTTTGCGGATATTCTGGCTCTAAACATATATCTTGTGGCTTTTTCAATGATTTCGATTGTTTTTTCATTAATCAGGCTGGTTTTAAGTGCTTTTGCTTATTATCTGGCTTATCTTTCTTAACTAGTATAACTGAACCCCACTTATATGCACAGCTATAAGTAATATATTATTTAGAGAGTTATATAAAACAGATTGGATATAACACCGTAAAATATAAGTAGAAGTAGTCACAAATAAGTAGCCACCTTACCTTATGAGCTATTATACATTATTCACTAATTGGTAAGTAGCATACTTCGCATACCTCACAGCAAATATTCAACGGAGGTGAAATCCGAATTTATCTTAGTACGTATTTAATATACATTTGTACAGTAGTCGAACAAAAATTAATCGGAGGTCAAATGACATCCCTATTTAATATTAACATTGAACAAATAATTGTCAACGTTAATATTTATTTAGCTTTCTCAGTTGCGATAACAGTTTTATTCGCAAGCTTTTGGGTAAGACTGCCATCTTGACCCTTTTTCATTTTTATACTTAATAGTACTTGATGATATTTAGAGATGCACGCAAAGTATATAAAACTTTGTACGCACTAAGTTAAGAGTTTTTTTGACGGTAACATAATATTTTTTATATGTATCCGAGAGATGTAGAGATAGGGTATATAGGGTACAACTGAATCCTAGAGTACGAGCCGGAGGAATTTTGCTTTTGAAAGAATCTTTTCTATCTGTTGCTGATCCTAGATTAGATCTTTGTTTTTCATCTTTTCACCTCAAAGAAGTTCATTTGTTAAAAAGCCTGTAAATAAACATTAGGACTTATGCACTTGAAGTACAAAATCAATAGCAATAAACCCGTAACTTTCTAAAATTTGAATTTTAACTATGAAGTCTACTGTACTTAATTTTGCATCATAAGTGTGTAAGTCCTTAGATATCCAGATCATGATAAGCAGCCCTTAAGGGAATAGATCTGGAAATTAAAAGAAATAGAGTCGATTCTTTATTAATTTCTTGCTTCACTGGAACAGGCAGTTTTCTGTTCTGTTGACTCGATTAGCCTTACAAACCCACTGCTGCCTTCAGAATCGAGCTCCATTTCCACAAAATAAGTATAATCCGAGATTGCTGAAAGCCCACCTGCTCCGCTGCTGCCTACGATCAGGGAATAGACTTTCGCGTTATACTTCTTTTTTGCCTCTTCCCAGCGGGCAAGTACCAGCTCGTCGGAAACTTCGGATTTGCCGTCGGTTATAAAGAGCAGGTCTGCTCCCTGGAAGTCCTTTTCCTTCAGGGACTTAAGGCCTGAGGCAAGGGCGGTATTGAAGTCCGTTCCCCCACCAAAGGTATAGAGAAGGAAGTTCAGGAATTTCTCGGACATTTTTTTCCTGCTGCTAAGTTCGATTTCCAGGTGCTGGCTTGTAGAGGCAAAAAGGATGACTTTCATGTCCCTCTGCTGGGAGAGCATACGTTTTGCCATAGCCAGCACCGCAGACTTAGCTAGCGTCTGGGGAGCTCCGTGCATCGACCCGGAGGTATCCACAAGCACGATCATCGGGCCTCTGGGTTTTATGCGAGGAGGACCAGTGTAATATTTTCCTAGCAGCTGGTAGGTAAGGAGCTTTCCTTCAAGCATGTCCGCATAAAACTTTTTTTTCAGGGAGGGATTCAGGAGTTTTGCGGCTTCCATGGGCAGCAGATTATTGATGGAATCGGAAAAACGCACGGTCTGGATCCGGTTTTTTCCGAAAGGCGAAAGGCGTATACGGTCCGAAGGAGGATCAAATTCCCGCCTGCCGATAAAGTCTATGATTTTCCTCAGATCAGGATTTTTTTCAAAAAAGGTCGAATAATTTTTAAGCAGCTTAAGCTGCACATAAAAAGGCTCTTTTTTAAGCTCTTTTACGGAATAGCTCCAGTTACGCTGGGGAAAGAGCAGGGCAAGTGTATCGAAAAGTTCCAGGTTTTCTTCCATTTCTGAGATGAATTCATTCATTCTCCGGTATATCCCTTCCATTATTTTTTCAAGAAATTCCTGATATCTATCCTTCTGCATGAAATCCAGGACAGCTTCCTGAAGGACAAATTCTTCGGAATTTCTTATTCTCTGAGCATTCCTGCCTGAAAACTCCGAGGATGTCGCATTTCCCCACATAAGGAGGGTTTCTTTCAGGATTTTTTCAAATTGGCTCAGGATCTCCTCCATTCCGGCGTCGAGCTCCTTAAGATGTCCTGCATGTAAAACGCTGGTTGAGGAGTCTGAAAACCGTTCCAGTATCTCATAAATAAGAGGTAGAAGGATCTTCAAGCCTGCAATTCCGGCTCCCTTGCTTTTTCTTGCAATTTTTCGAAGTTTAGGCCAGGGTCTTGAATTTCTAAGGGTAAGGAGGATTGGATAAAAGGCTCCAAAAGTCCCTATGAATCTTTCAGGGTCCTTTATCTCATAAGGCTGCCCAAAAAGGATTTCAAGAGTGAGAATTTCAGCTATTTTTTCTCGCACAGGGCGGGGTATAGTTCGAGGAAAAGCTATCGTGCTCCTGAGGTCTCTTTCAAGCACGGCAACAGTCTGATTCTGGAGAATAAGCGAATCCTGCAAGCCCCTATTATCCTGGATTTTACTTTCCGATAAAAGAGAGCGGGTCTTAGATGAGGCTGCATCCGGATTATTCGGGAAACTCTCAGAGCCTTGCATATCAAAACCTCATTTAAATTATCTGATTTTAAATCACCTGATTTGAAGCTAAATGGTCCGGTTCCTTTATCTGAGTCTTAATCTTGAGCCAATTCCCTTCATAAAACTATTGACACTGCTACCCGAATCGGGTACGGGAGCTTTTTCCAACTCTTTTTTCTCTGTTCCTTTTGCAGGTTTGGGCTCAGGCCGGGGTTCAGGTTGTGCCTGCTTGCTCTCCAATCCAAGCATTGACCAACTTTTCGATATAAGGTCGTTGAGCTCGGATAATTCAATGCTTCTGGTGTCGTGCAGGAGGAGAGCTTCGTTTCTGTCAAGGGTCGACAGCCAGATATTTGCTTCCATCAGGTTTTTGAGAAGATCCCTCTCTTCTTCAAGCCTGTATTTTATGCGTTCCACTCGATTGGCCAGGTTTTTCAGTTCATTTTCAAAAACTTCTTTCTGAGCCTGAGGCAGTGAGCTCGCTTTTCCAGCCGTTTCATGGAGTGAGTCAATTTCCTTCACAAGGTTGTCATAGGGATAGATCCTTGAGGAGCTTTCCGTTTTAAGCGTATAGCTGTGATTCAGGTAAGAATTATGGTGAGTTTCTATTTCCTGTCTCAACCCGAATTCTTCTCCGCAGCTGTCGCAGACAACCTTCACAGGAAGTTCATTTTTCAAGGCAATGCTTACTGCTGCCTGCAGGTCATCGGCTTCCTGGCGTAGTTTTTCCGTACTGATACCGCCTGAAATTGTGAACTCAAAGACCGTTTTCCTTATTGTTTCTCGCTCTTCGGGCAGGTTCCAGAGCATATGCTGAAGCAGGAGTACCATTGTTCTGTCCACGGTCGGGCATTCGCTGCTGCAGGCTGCAACCTTAAGCACCTGAATGACTTTTTTCCAGCGCCTGTCTGAGATTTCGATCTCCTGAAACTGAAGGCTCTTTCGAAGTTCAGTTATGATCAGCTCAACATCAGGGTCAACAGGCAGGTCTTTTGCGCGTTCTCGAAGTTCGTATATTGCGGAAATCTTGAGGCTTGCTGCAGGCTTGAACTCTTCAGGGCTCCTGAAAAGAAGGTTCCGGAAATTTTCCTCGTTCTGGATATAGGCGAGCCTGTACCTGAATAAAAAGCGGTCATAAAGGGCTTCAAGGCTCTCGTTTTCATCAGGAAACTCATTGGATGCCCCGAAAACCGAGAGCAGGGGCACATCTACAAGTTCCCTCCCATTATGGTATTTGTGCTCATTGAGGATGGTGAGGAGGCTGTTCAGGATAGCACTGCTCGCTTTAAAGATCTCGTCCAGTAAAGCGATATGGGCAGTAGGGAGGCAGCCATCGATTTTCCGGCGGAACTCGTCTTTTTCCAGGGCTTTTAAGGAAAGCGGACCAAAGAGCTCTTCAGGGGTGGAAAAGCTTGTCAGGAGATAATTGAAGAAGTTCCCGCCTTCGATTGATTGGCAGATATTTTTAGCAAGCAGGGTTTTTGCCGTTCCCGGAGGCCCGAGAAAAAGGAGATTTTCTCCGGACAGCACGGCAAGAAGAGAGCCATTAATCTCGGCTTCTCGCTCTTTAAAATAGTCCATAAATGCGGATTTGATTTCAAGAAGTTTTTCTTTCAGGGGCAGACCTCCGGTAACAGAATAATGTGAAATAAACTGATGGGAAAGAGAATCTTCGCGGATATTTCTCAAAAGTGTTTAGCCTGATTCTATTTTGATTTTGCTTTGATTTTATTTTAAATCTATTTTAAATCTTCCAATTGTGCTTTCCTGAAAAAGAGAAATAAGGAACCCGAATCAAAGCCTGGAACAAAGCTCAAAATACATGAAGAAAATTTGAATTAATTCTGATTTTACAGGAAATTTGAATATAATTGAAGTGCAGAATTAGTAGGGCAGACTTAGATTTGAGGGAGTAAGGTAGACTTAGATTTGAGGGACTTATTTGAGGGAGTAAGATAGACTTAGATTTGAGGGACTTAACCGGTCTGGGGGAAAGATAATGATTCCTTTTCTTTATACATTTTTGACTTTTCTAAGAACATTAATTACATTGCTAAAGGACCCGAGATTCAGATCCCTCTTGTATCTAACTTGGCTAACTCTCGCTGGGGGCACTGTTTTTTACCATAGGGTTGAAGGCTGGAGGTGGATTGATTCCTTCTATTTTTCGGTTATTACTTTAGCAACTGTGGGATATGGCGATTTAACCCCTAAAACTGATCTTGGAAAACTTTTTACCGTTATCTATATTTTTACAGGGCTGGGAATTCTTCTTGGTTTTGTCAATCCAATTGGAGAGTATATAATAAACCAAAGACTCGAAAAAGTGGAACAGAAAAAGGAAGAAGAAAATACCCGAAAATAGACCTGATTTTTCTAGAACATCTGGATAAAGCAGAGCAAAAATAGAACTTACTACAGTTTTTCCAGAGAAATAGGCAACAGGAGCCTGTGCTTAGAAGCTTGAACTGGTTTATCCCTTTCTACAGGATTATATCTTTCTACAGGGGTTTTTGGTAATAATATTTGGGCTGGAAACTTATATATAACTCTAAGACAGTATAACCAAATACTTATAAAAGATATTAAATCAGAGGTGTCTTTTATAGCAAAGAACTCTACAAAAAGCGACAGTCTAAAAACCGGAGCTCCTTCTGGAAAGCCGCAGGTAAAAGCTCCAGCCGAGAAGCCAGCAAAGAAAGCCGATAAGTTAGTAAAGAAAGATGTAAAACCATCCAAATCAGGAAAAAAAGGAAAGAAATAAGGCTAAGCTAGTTATTAAGGCAGTAGCTTATCACTTAAACAAACACCAAAAAATTTCAGGGCATAATAAAGTTTTAAAACCTTTATATAATATAAATTCAAAAGAAAATTAAATAACAAGTAAAAATAAATAAAGTAGATAAGCTACTACCTATGCCACTCCCTAAAATAACAATTTTTTAAAAAAGAATAATGGCTATGAAAAACCATTTTTATTTCAGTTCTTTGGGCTGCTTATGTTCAGGCAGCACAGGAAGTTTCATAGTGTTTATTAAAATCGGGCTTTGAATATCCTTTGCCCTTTCGATCACAAGTTCTTTTCCTTTCTGCGTGAGGGCGAAAAGCGGAACCGCAGTTCCAACCTGAGCGAGGGGCTTTACAAGATCCCTGACAGGTTTTGATGCACAGCTGGTTACAATGTCAGCGTTTTCCACAAGAGTCTGGGCTTCTTCCTTGTCTAAACCTGTAACGTGAACTCCAATCACTACCAGATCAAGTCCCAGTTCGGCTTCGAGTTTCCGTAGCTCTTTTGCGGTTTCCGCGAAAGCCACGGTTACTGCAATCTTTTTGTACCCAAGTTCTGCTGCCTTTTTCACTCCTGCAACAGGGTCCATTTTTGCAGTTGCAGGATCAAGCACAATTCCTCCGCGTTCTGTAATTCCGTTTATAATGGCGTCGATTGGCTCGGTTTCGACCAGACCAGACATCCTGCCGCCCATGCCCTGGACAAGAATAGGATTATTGGAAATTACAGTCCCTGCGCCTTCACAGGCGGTCACGGTTGTGTCAAGCAAACCCCGGCTCAGGCCTGTCATCATAACTTCCGATGCTCCAAACCCTACAAAGTCCTCGAGTTCCAGTCTGCGCTTATCAGTAAACATTCCAAAATCGTTGATCCTGAATTCCATATTCTTCTTTACTTCTTCAGGGGTGATTTTCTGGATCCCACGTATCTTGGCAAAGAGGGGGCACCAATCGACTTCAGGCTCTCCGACTTCGATAACCTTTCCGTCTTTTACGATTACTCTTGTTTTTCCAAGCAATTCCATTATATGAGGCATAGTTTCACCTTTACTGGCTGAGCAAAAATATGATTATTAAGAAACTAAAATTAGGTAAAAGTTACAGATAGAGTTTGTGGCTATTTATATAATAGCTTTTGGTTTTAGGTTTTTGATTCTAGTTATGGTTTCGCATAGAAATTTTAATTGTTCTGATTTTGATTTTCAACCTACTTTTTGATTTGTTTAGTTGAAAATTGAAGTATGTTTTTTGAATAATTACTTTTTGGACTTTATTTATTTAAATTGAATAATATGAAAAATTTTCAGCTTTCAGCTTCTTTTAGAACTTAATTTGCTAGAATTCAGAAGTTTCAGCTTCTACGCAGACTTCACGGAAAGGCCGCTCTCCTGCGTCGAGCGTGAAGTTGCCCGGGGTTCTTAAAAGCAATATTCTCAACCTGGTTCCTGTTTGAAGAATAAATTGAAATTTGGTTTAACGGATTCAAAAAAAGTCAAAGGAAATGATGAGTTTCCAAACTTCAAGTTCCTTTAAAAATCGCTGCGGATTAAGAAGCCAGTCGAACTGTTAATGGATCAACTATCAAAGTTTAGTCAACGTTCCACCAAGGTTTCTAATATATTTGTGTTAATTATAATATCGATCATGCAAGATTTACACCTAATTTTTAGAAAGGAAGGTATATTGTCTTAGAAGGTGTTGAAGGGGACCTTTCTTTTTTAGTGTAATTCTTTGCGAGAATAAATACAGCTTATGGGGGAAATAGTATATGAAAACTTATACGCTACTTATACTACTTGGCGTTTTGTTCACATCGTTAACAGGAACTGCCCTCGCAGAAAATAAAACGTATGACGCGGAGGCTTTTCGACAGGCTTTAGAACAGGACGGATTCACCGTACAGGAAGGTGAATTGGGTTACTTTGATTTAATCGGGTTATTAGAGAAAGGAATATTACCTTCTGCATACGGAAACAATCCTACCACAAAATATGTGGCATATTTTGTTCCAGCGGCAACTGGCTCTGGGGTAGATGAACGTGTTTCCAGGTTAACAAGTGCACTCGGGATGAGCGGGAATACAACTCCATTCTGGAACCTGCGTCCTGATGAAGCCGTTGTTTTCGTGGGAAGAACACCGCCAGAATGCAGGTACTTCAGCTACGATCACTACATAATGCACAGGACATATGGAAACGAGAAGAGATGGCTCTTTTCCAACGTCGCAGATACAGTGAACAACCTGGTTATCAAAACCGAAGGAACTCCAAATGGGTCGTCTGGAAATTCTTTCAATCAAACCACGGTAATAATCATTACGGCAGATAAAGGAATTGATCAACGCATCCGGGCTGCTGCCCAATCAGCAGGATATTCAAATGGCATAATTAACACCCAGGTGCTTCCTTCAACCATATTAAACATGGGCCTTGAGAATAACTCCGATACATTTGCCGCATTTATCCGTCCAGCCTTATTCAATGACACGCAGGCTGGCGAGGATTACATAAATAATACACCTGCAACTATTTTCCGAATTACTCCCAACAACACTACGGAAATCGATCCATATGATTATCCAGAGCTGAGAGTTCGTGGAACCGGGCAAACAGAGTTTGAGCTTATAGATGATCTCGAAGAGCTAAAGACTGCAATTCTCAAGAAATATAATGAGTCGAATGCCACAGAGCTTCCGACCAGCCAGGCAGTTCCGGTAGGGAGTGACGCTATTCAGAGAGGTATCAATGGCGTGGGTCCTAACAACGATGCATGTTATCTATGGACAGCAAACCAGACTGCCTCTTCGCCGACACCTCCTTTCTTTAACACCTCGCAGTACTATCCTTTCTTGCGAGATCCAGCAATTACTCTGGGCAACAATACCAATGAATTCATAATTGTCTATGGGGTCAACCATGTAGCAACAGGAAAGGCGACATACTCAAACTTCGCAATATACGGAGCTGATGTGTGGAATGGCGTTAGAGCAATCACAGATGCAGATTTTAATGGATCTGCTGAGGAATATCTTCCCAACAATCCTAATGCGAAGTACCTGTATGTCTATAAGCTCGCCAGGAACTGCAGCGAAGATGACCCGTACTGCTACGAAGTTCCTTATGGCGTAGGATCTCACGGCATAGAACTGGATCAGCCGCTTTTCATTGGCTGGAGAGCTTACCTGGAAAACACAACAAAGACCGGGCCAGCCTACTCAGAGATTGTGTACGATAGGGCTATAAAGTTCGATCCAAAGAAATAAGGTAAAAGGAACTTTGATATTAAGAACAATTCAAGTTCTGAATGATATGTGTTACCTTCAAAAACGTTCCTTCATTTTTTAGGTTTAGCTATTTTTAGATTTCCATTTTATAATAATCAGGAATTTTAGCTTCTTCGTAATCTTAGAGGGAAAGACCACTCTCCTGCATCGAGGTAATGATAGTGGCTCAGCATTACATAAGATTTATACAGGTCAAATATCCTGTCCCGAAAAGGGCTTTAATTTCAAATTGTTCTATTAATACCCCCTTTAATTTCAAATAGTATCGGAAACCCCGCCAGCTTGTCTGGCAGCCTTACACTAAGAGAAGAAAGAGAAGAAAAAATGAGATTGGAAAAGTGGCAGAATAACAAAACAAAAAATGAAAAATATCTTTCAGGTATAGTTTAATCATTCTCTGTTTAAATCTTTACAGGATTTTGTCGTTTTTAGTATTGTTATCAAGCAATTTTTATGGTTTGATATGTTTCTCTATTATTTTTCATTCTGTAGTTTTTAATGTTAGCTTTATTGTTTTTTTTTGAGAAGGCCACTCTCCTTGGTCGAGCGTGGAGTTATCCGGGGCTCTAATAAACAATATCTTCAACACGACTGTTGTTAGAAAAAACGGACATGAAATTCTATGAGTAACAGTCACAAAGAAATGAAAGTACTTGAGAAACTTTCATGCCAAAAGAAAAATTGAAATTTGTTTAATGTATGAAAAAAGTTAAAGAAATCAGAGAACAAAAACTCCCTGATTATTTAAATTTCTAAATAATATTTCTAAGCTGGATGGGGCTCAGAGCTGCTGGCGCCTGTCGATGATTCTCTTTGCCTTTCCTCCGGTTCTTTCGATACTGCCTTTCTCAAGGAGCTCGACGTTTGTGCGGATATTCAGGACGGCTTTGAGTTCATGCTGGACATGTTCCTGGACGGCTTTGAGATCTTTTAGGTCGCCGGTAAAGGCGTTACTTTCAAGTTCGACTTCGATTGTGAGTTCATCGAGCATGTGTTTATTTCGGTCGAGGATGAGCTGGAAGTGTTCGCCCACCTGCGGGATCCGGGAGATGACGTCCTGGATCTGAGAGGGAAAAACGTTGATACCTCTTACGATCAGCATGTCATCTGCTCTGCCCATGAGGCGGGAAATCCTTGTGGTTGTCCTGCCGCAGTCGCATTCGGATTCGAGAAGCCTTGTCATGTCGCCTGTGCGGTATCTGATGTTGCAAAAGCCTTCCTTGTTGATGGAAGTGAGAACAAGTTCGCCTTTTTCACCTTCGGAAACCTGTTCTCCGTTTTCGTCAAGGACTTCGACAAGGAAATTATCGCTCCAGATATGCAGGCCATCCTGCTCCTGGCACTCAAAACCGATGCCTGGCCCAAACATCTCTGAAAGACCGTAACAATCATAGGCTTTGAGGTTAAGCCGCTTTTGAAGCTGCTTTCGCGTATTTTCCGACCAGGGTTCTCCACCGAAGATGGCGGCTTTTAAGGAGAGCTTATCCACAAGATCCAGTTCTTCGGCAGTTTCAGCAAGGTAAAAGGCATAGGAGGGAGTGCAGTGGACTGCGGTTACCCCGAAGTCAATCATCATCTCTAGCTGCCTGGCGGTATTTCCGGTTGCAGCCGGCACAACCATTGCACCCATTTTTTCAACGCCATAGTGGAAACCTAAGCCGCCTGTAAAGAGCCCGTAATTCATGGAGTTCTGAACGGTATCGCCTTTGGAAAGCCCTATCATTACAAGATTTCGGGCGTTCATATCTGACCAGGTTTCGATATCTTTTGCTGTGTACCCGACTACAGTTGGCTTCCCGCTTGTTCCTGAAGAGGCGTGGATTCGTACTATGTCTTCTTTTCTGACAGCAAAAAGCCCGAAAGGATAGTTGTCCCGAAGGTCGGTTTTCCGGGTAAAAGGCAATTTTCGGACATCCTCGAGGGTTTTGATATCGTCAGGAGTCACTCCGGCTGCTTTGAAATTCTGCCTGTAAAAAGGAACATTGTCATAGACCAGCTTTACGCTCTGTTGAAGGCGTTTTAGCTGTAATCTCTTCGTTTCTTCGGGATTCATCGTTTCGTATTTGGGCTGCCAGTATTTCATTAAAAGGACCTTCTTTTTGATTTGTGAAACCGTTCTCAGGTTATAAGTTTCAGTGCATGATTGCCATGTCTCTACATGTCATGCTATATTAAATAATCGTATGAGTAATATAAAACGTTTGGAAAAAACAAGCTGTACTGTATCCTTCCTACATATAAATATTGTTGAGTGAACTGTTTGGATTGGGAGGGAAAGGAAATTTAATGGGCTTGAAGTTAATTGATTGCATAAGATTCGGAAGTTGTAAATATATAAAAAACAACACTGTTTTATGGGAGGAACGCACAGCTTCTTTTTCAAAAGTAGTTTTAACCAAAAAACCAATTATATACTTATTATAATGTTATCATATGGAAAAAAAATAAATTAAAAAAAGAGAAGTTTAAGATATTTTATTAATACTTGACCGGATTAGAACCATACCTTGATCCAGTGCTTTTTTCGCCCTTTTCTTTTGCTTTAAACTTTTGTATTTTTGTTTTAATCCCTTCTGCTCTTGTTTTAGATTCCTCTACTTTTGTAACAAATGAAGTACACAGACAGCAGCCTTCTTTGCAATTTGTGATACGTATATGTTTTACAACACAAGCAAGCCCTATTGCGGCTAAGATATAAACTACTATTTCCATAAGTTTATTCATAGTAATCCCCCGATCTATTATTGTATCTTATTATTTATGAAGTTAATTAATGCTTTAAAACGATAAAGCTGTTAAGGGTCAAAGAAGGCTGCGAACTAGCCGGGGAAGCGGGTGGGTCTAAAGACCATAACCTCTATTGAGCGCCCGAACAACTGGGCGAGTGCAAGTGTCAAGGGGTGATAGCAACCGGTGATATTATCCCTTACTCAAAAATCCATAGGTTCGAATTTCACAACTCGCACTATACCACTGGGATATAGGTAACTCAAAAAAACGCAACGCATGTGTAAGGGTTATGCACAACCTATTTTTTGAGAGTTGCCTTAACCAGAAGTCACTCTAGTTTTATATAGTTAGATTAATAAAATAGCTCAAATTTTTTATGCGCTACTGAAAAATATTTTTAGAAAACTATCCTAACAATTACTTTTTTACAAATCCGTTTAATAAAAAATCGCTTTTATATAATTTTATTTAGATCTATAAGAATCAGTTATTCTCGAATAAATTATCTTTATCAAAAATTTTCTTAATCTTTATACAATGCTTGTACATAATTACATACAAAAAAATTTAAGTATTCTATACTCTTACTATTTAGTATAATGTTCGGATAAAGACAGGGATGCCGTCATCGACAAGATTTTTCTCAAGTGTTACTATTTAGTATAATGTTCGGATAAAGACCATAACTAGCAGGGCGGTGTGAAGTGTGAGCAAAATATTTATATGTACAATATTTCTGATTCTTTTGATATTTTGTGAGGGATGTATAGAAACCGAAAAAAAAGCAATTCTGGAAAGTATTGAAAATAATAATTCAACAAACGAAGCTCAAATAGCTCTTGTTGAGGATTATTATAAAGAGTTGAATAAAGCCGGCGAAATGGCATTTTATCTAAATAACATGAAATCAATTGATTATTATAATCGGCCTGAAATAACATATCAGTTTGATGAAGAAGTATTTTATATGAATGAAAGTGAATTAGCTAAACTTGAGTACGAAAGAGGAACCATAACAATTAAAAGGCAATCACTTCATTTTGTAAATCTGAATAAAATTGAAGAGTTTGGGACATCGAATTATACTAATACTCATATAAATTCAGTTGTGTATACCGCATTTACGCCGATGTATAATCTTGATGATGAACAAACTAATTGTATAATATTTTCTAGAAATATCCTATTAAAACATTGTTCAACAGAAACCGAAAAAAATACGCTAAACGAATATTTTAAAACAATAGATACATGGAGTAAGTTCAGGGATATTCTTGTATATGCTAATGTACCTATGAGTAATAATTCAGATGGGAATAGAACATTTGTAATTGATAATGTCGAAGATATGAATGTAATTACTGGTTTAGAGTGGAAACAAGCTGATCTGGAACAGTATTTCGAATTTTTAGATTCATCTGGTTTTGATTCATCCGATGATATGTTAATTTTTGCTCGCCAATTTAGAATTGCAAAACAAAATATTAATAATGAATCATCCGATAGAGAACAAAAACTAATATCCGATGCAAGAGAATTTGTAATTAGTAATTTCCCACAAAATAGTAGTAATATTAAAAAAACAGATGTCCAAATGTATTTTAATCAGTGTGATGTAAAATCTAATATTACCAAAAGTGCCTCCAAGTTTAGTTTTGCATGACTTCAGGTAATTTTGAACTATATTGCTTAATTTTTCTAAAATATGTAAAATTAGTTTCAATTTACAGCTTATTTTTAGCCTCTTACTAAGCTGTTTTACTATTTTACTTTAAAATTTACAATTTCTCTTGATGTCGTTTTACAATTTTACTGTAAACTTTACATTTTACTTGTAAATTTTACAACCCGCTAATGATACCGTTTTACTATTTTACTGTAAAATTTACAATTTCTTCTGGTACTGTTTTACAATTTTACATGTAAATTTACATTTTTACTTTTTACAGTAAAAATATACACATTTTTACTTTTGACCTGAAACCAATGCTTCCCACTTATTTACCCTTTCAAGAACATGGCTGTTAAGAGTAAACGGCTTATCAGACTTGGCATTCTGCTTCATATAATGCAAAGTACCTTTAGAGTAACCTAGCTTCTTCCAATGAACATATGAAATACTGAGGATTTTTTGCCTTATTTCATAGGAATCAATTCTCTCAATTTCATATTCAGGCTTAACAAAGTCCAGTTTTTCCTTTTTGCTAGTGAGGTAATGGGCTAATTCTCTCACCTTCAGAAAGATAACATAACTCCAAGTGCTTTCTTTTCCCTGGTAACTTACCTTTTTGTTCAGCATATTGGTAAACTCATTAACAATCTTCCTGGCTCCTGTAGGCTTTAGCCTGAGATTGTAATTTTCTGTCCTGATAAAGTCTTTACTTTCCATAGCTCCGCTTTCTATCAGGCTGATAACTGCCAGATCCACAAGGAACCTGAAAGGCTCCTGAAGGTCATAGGCTAAGCAGTTTTTGCTTGGGGTCATTTCATGCAAAAACCCTGCATGAGGGATCTAACCTCTCAGTATTTATGGCCCTCAAACACTCAGCCTCAAGCAGAGCATAGCCATAATTCAGTGTCGTCTTTACCACATGCCTGAAACTGATGAAATTTGTAAATTGTGGATATCTCGTCAACTCTTGCGGAAAATAAAATTACTTACGGTTGCCCCAACTCAAAGGTCAGCGCATTAATAATCTCCTAATTCCGTAATAATAAAGAAATTTCTCAAGATCTGTACATTGTATAACCATCTCATAGTCCTTATTTTTTTAATTGTAACAATAGAAAGCATTGATAAATTAATTTATACTGTTATATTATTTTAGACATAAAATAAAGCTTGATAAAGCTTTAAACTCGCTTCTCTTTTTTTATTTAATTTCCTGAAAATAAGTAACTTTATATATTAATTTATCATGTAATTCTTAATTAATTTTAGTCTGTTATTTTTGATTACGGGTCTTCCCGAATCAAGTTATGAGAATAACAGGAGGGAAATGAACTGAAAATTAATAGAAAGTATGTATGGCAAATGACGTTATCTGTTTTCACCATATTAATGATGTTGACTTTATTGTCTACAGCAGCCTCCGCATCAATTAATGTATACAAAACCCCTCTTGGTGCAGGAACTCCTCCAGCAACACAACGCTTATCCGGCGGGGGTAATTACATTGATTATACGGCAGTAGCCGCTTCGAGTACTGATCCGCGAATTGTGCAATTCAAGGACCTATCAAAAGGTAAAGAAACATATATCAGATGGGACTTTGGAGATGGAACCTATCTCGAAGGAACAAAAATTACTCCAGCACTAAAAAATCCGGTGCACAAGTATAAAAAGACTGGTTATTATATTAGTTGTCTGACTATCAGGTGCACTGGTTATAATGGGAAGTTGTGGGTCCATAAAACTATTATTATCAAATGATTTGAAAAAGTTAAAAGTTGACTTAGTCACAAGTTGGCTTACCACTTTTAATTTTTTGACAGTAAGATAACTAATGAGCCTGTTTCAATATATATAACTCTTGTATTTATACAGTCTCTGTAATAGTTATCCCAAACAAAGGTTAAATAATGTTGTTTTCTGTATTTTTCTTTGATTTTCTTCCGTTTTCTTACTCTTAAAGGTATAATTGAATCTGCTTTGATTTCTTCTCTGGTTAAAGCATGAATTTCTTCGGAATCATATCCTTTATCCATTACATAACATTCCGATTTTCTTGACTTATTTGATTGTCTTATCAGAGCTTTTGCATGCTTGACATCATGATCGGTTGATCGGCTCAGGACCGATCACATAGATTTCTATCTTCTTCATGCGCTAAACAGAGACTTCTGGCCCCTTGTAAAAAAAACATGATGTTTTTGATTTCCTTAATTCTGCTGTTGAGGATGGAAGAATAAAATATACAGGTTTCTCTTTCCATGACAATCTAGAACTATTTAAAGAGATTATTAACTCTTATCCATGGAATATATGCCAGATCCAGTACAATTTCATGGATGAAAAATTTCCAGGCAGGAAAGGAAGGCTTGATGTACGCAGCCTCAAAAGGTCTTGGGGTTGTTATTATGGAACCTCTACGTGGAGGTTATCTTGTCTCAAATCCTCCTGAAATTCAGAAAATCTGGGATTCTGCAGAAACGAAAAGAAGTCCTGTGGAATGGAGTTTTCGATATTTCTGGGATTACCCGGAAATAAATGTTGTCCTCAGTGGAATGTCAAATATAGAGCAGGTAAAGAACAATATAGAGCTCGCAGAAAAAGGTTTCCTAATTCTTTGATAAAAGAGGAGAAAAACCTGATTTCCAGAGTAAAAGAGATTTATAGATCAAAAACAAGAGTTTATTGTACTGGCTACCACTACTGCATGAATGCTTTGCCAATCAGGAGTAAACATTCCAGAGAGCTTCAAATACCTGAACAACGCCGAAATGTTTGACAGAGTAGAGGAAGAAAAAAAATTTATATGGCGGCCTTGAAGGTAAGGCTTCAAACTGTACTAAATGTGGGCAATGTGAAGAAAATGCCCTCAGAAGACCCCAATAAAAGAAATGTTAAAAGAAGTTGTAAAACTATTTGAAAAATGATTTTTCCTTTTACTTTTCGATTAGAACAATGAAAAGAAAAAATGGCAGAGAATAAATTAGAACCGCTGGAGATTGCCGTTTGAAGTGCCAAGTAAAATACTCTACCTCAAGTGTTGTTATTATTATTCGATTAATATTTTAAATTTAGTATATAAAAAATAGTATTTGAGAAAATAGTGATGCTAAGTTAAAAACTTCAAAGCAGCATATAGTCCGATATCAACTAGTAGTAAGATTATACAAATTCCTCTATAATTTCTCCAAATAATGCCTTAGATTTCTCAAGTACCTCATATATTCCCTCTAAACAATCTGTGGAATAATTTGGTTTCTTTCCTATCTTAAGCGTGTCTATAAAAGTTGTATTCGTTCTGTAAATTCCGTATCTTTATGGTTTGATTCTCTTTTGAACTGGATATGTAAAATTTTTCCACATGATCCTCAAAAGTATTCTTTACGATATCTAGACCTTTATTAATTCCTTCTTTAAAATCTGAATAACTAGTTGTTCTTTATTTCTCTCATGAGAAGAATTCAAACACAATTATTTATCCATTGCTTTGAAAATAATAAATAATATTATTTTATAAACAAATTTATATATTTTTGTGTATATCATTTTTTGGGCAAACTTATCTAAATGTAGTATAAATTTTCCAGATATAGGTATTAGAACAAAAGAAATCAATAAGGATCTGTATAGTGTACCCAGGTATAGAAAAAGGAGAAGAGCAAGGCTACTGAATTGGAAACCATGACCTTTTCGGAGTTTATACAGCAAAGTATTGTTGTGGGCTTGAGGGAAGGAGACCATCTGACAGTTGATGGAATGAAACTTGTAGTTACGAGAATTTTGAAGCATTATTAATTAACCCTGAATTGAGACAGGAGGCTCAAAAGATGAAGGGAAAACTAGAAAATAACAGTGAAAAGATATACGGAGGAATTGAGGCAGGAGGCACAAAATTTGTCTGCGTAATAGGCACAGGACCGAATGATTTGAGAGCCAGGGAGAAATTTTGGACCACAAATCCTAAAGAGACATTAAACCATGCCATTTGGTTCTTCAAAAAGTATTCTTATAAACAACTCACTGCCATAGGTATTGCTTCTTTTGGACCCTTAGATCTAAACACCTCTTCTTCAACTTTTGGCTATATTACCTCAACACCTAAACCGGAATGGGCAAACACAGACATTTTAGGGATAATCAAAAGCGCGTTAAATGTTCCAGTTGCCATTGATACAGATGTAAATGGAGCTGCACTGGGCGAATACCGTTTTGGTAGCGCTAAGAATCTGGAAAATTTTATTTACCTGACTATTGGCACAGGAATTGGCGGCGGAGCTATGATAAATGGCAAATTAGTGCACGGACTACTTCATCCCGAAATGGGTCATATCCGTATTCCACACGACCGAGAAAAAGACCCGTTTCCTGGTTTATGTCCATATCATAGTGACTGCTTTGAAGGTCTAGCTTCTGGACCAGCAATTTCCAGTCGGTGGGGAAAACCTGCACAGGAATTGCCTGACAACCACCCAGCTTGGGAGTTAGAAGCACATTATATCGCGCTTGCATTAACCAGCTATATTTGCATACTATCACCAGAGCGCATTATATTAGGAGGTGGAGTTATGGAGCGGACTGTAATGCTTCCGCTAATCCGGGGTGAAGTACAGAAACTTTTGAATAATTATATCAGTAAACCAGAAATTACAAAAAATATAGATAATTATATTGTTACCCCAGAACTGGGTAAATATGCAGGAGTTTTGGGAGCAATTGCGCTAGCTGAAGAAAAAGCAAATTGTGAAGCAGGAAATAAGAGCTAAATATAAGAGTTAAATAATATTGCAAAAGCCACAGGTTTGTTGGCTGAAGCGTAATGCTCTGCACTCCTATCCTACTCCGTGAAAACAAAATCTACTTTTCTGAATTTTCTCTGTCAGGCAGCGAGCGAATTTCAAGTCTGAGCTAATTCCTAGCCTAATATATAATGCTAAATATATTGAAACATTATTTAATATAAACACTAATATAGACACCAGAAATTCTACAAATCAGCCCAATCGGAATTGGCAGAGCAATGAAAACTTATGATAAAAGCAGGCAGCTCTTTCTCCTATAATGGAAAACGCTGTACTATCGGCGCTGTTATTTCACTTAATGAACAGTTTTACATAGTCACGGTTGCTCATATATTTCGTGGGAAAGGAGACCATCTAACAGTTGATGGAATGAAACTTGTAGTTACGAAAATTTTGAAACATTATGATTTAGCCCTTGTAGAGCTTCCTCCTGAAAGCGTAGTTGAGATCACCGAACTTGGCAGCGCAGCCGAACTCGAGCAAGCTGAAGTTATTAATGATTCTCGTGTTATTCGGTGCAGGGTGGTTAATGCCGGAGCTTCATTACTTTTTCTGGGCTTTCAGTGCTATAATATGCCAGAACCCGGGGATAGTGGTTCACCTATCCTGCAGGGAGGAAAGGTAATAGGGCTCATGTCCTCGGTAACATTAGACACCTGTATGGGGATTGGGATTCATCCAACATTATCCTCGGCCTGCAAGGATAACGAAAATGCTTGAATTAAGTAGTAGAATTTCACAGAAATTCTTACGGAAACCTTCACGAACTTCAAACTCTTTGCAGGTAAAAAGCTATTGGGAATCCTATCAGCGTTGGAATCCAGAAAGAAAATACCCTGTAGCTGAGTACAACTACAACCGCAATTGAGCCTGGTACCCCCAGGCCTGTATAGAGGGCAGCCATTGTGCTCTCCACAACGCCTATTCCTCCGGGCAGAAGAAAAGCCATTTTTCCTAAGAGAAGGGGAAGTCCGTATCCTACGACCAGGATCCCTGGTCCTACCGGATACCCTGCGGCTATGAAGAAAAGATAAAGAGTCAGCATGTCAAAAATCGTATAAACTACAGCCCCAATAAGCGGGCGCTGCCAGCCTCCATTACCTAACATTTCAAGGGCTGCAAAAATTCGGCTTACTGAGCTTTCAGTTGGAGCAGGCGTATAGGTCTTATGCATAAGTCGGGAAAAGTAAGCTGCTATCCTGACAACTACGAGTGTGAAACTTGCACGGTTTCTTATTCCCCAATTTATTGCTACAAAGCCCAGGCAAAGTAAAGTTAAGATCAGGACAAAGGCGAAGAACTGTATCGAAGAAAGGCTGTGGACTACGAGAAGATGAAATATTCCGGCTATAGCCAGTACCGTTAAGATCGTATTATTGAAAACTGTGGGCAGGGCACCCGCAAGTCCTGCGCCTTCTGCGCTGACGCCATATTTCCGTACCCATCTATAAGTCGCTGCAGCATTCCCGAAAGGACCTCCTGCCAGCATGCCTATACTTGAAGCTGCGAGTGTTATTATAACCCCATTTAATATCGGGATACTCTGGTTCACTATTGCTGCGATAGAATTTATAAGATAGCCTGCTCCCAGATAACTGATCCCCTGGACAAGGGCAGCCAGCAGCACAGCCCATAGGACCATTGTTTTGATGATATACAGAGACGCCTCAAGCGAAGCAAACTGCGGAAGAATAAGGTTAACAGCCAGCCCGGTGAGGATAAGAGTTGGTAGATAGCGGCTTACTCTCAAGACCAGAGGTGGAGGAGATAACAGACTTCTGTGGGCACTGTTTTCGCTTTTTTGCCCTGATTTGCTTTCATCCCGGTTTATGCTCATTTAAGATTCTCTTACTCCAAATTTTTATCTGGTTATATTTTCGGGCAGCCACTTATTTAATGATGTAATATTACTGATCTGGGAAGATCAATGTAACCGAGTAAAACATCACAGCTTTTAATTATTAGTAAGGATAATTCTTTTCCATGGCAGAGACTGTATATCTTCTTTTTCCTATTATTTACGCTGTTCTAAATGCAGCTTCTTATATCCTGTATACAATCGATAAATTCAAGGCAAGAAAGGGAAGTTGGAGAATTTCCGAGCAGGGCTTGTTGATTGCTTCTCTCTTCGGTCCGATTGGCGCATTGCTTGGAATGCAGCATTTCAGGCATAAAACCCAGAAGCCCATGTTTAAATTTCTGGTACCTGCATTTACAGGAATTCACATCCTTTTAGTGCTCTGGATCAACCTCTAAGCTTTAATAATTTTCTCAGGTAGCTCTAAACCTTGATAATCTAATTTCAGGCTGTTCTAAGCCTTGAAAATTTGATTTCAGACTCAGTCATAATAAATTAGGCCCGAAAAAGAGGAAATTAGCCTTAAAAAGAGTTCACAGATTAACATTATCCTTATTTTTTGTAAAACGCTTTTTATAGTATTTTACTCATACAATAAGAGGCATCACAGTTTTCATTCCTTACTCTTTATGAGACTATATTTTAGAATCTAGTTTTGAAAACTATAAACTTTGGGGAAAAATTAAAATCTGTATTTCATACCTGTATTTCATACTTGTATTTAAAGTCAGTATTTCACAGTAATATTTCAAAACATCTATTAAAATATGTGTTTAAGTAAAATTTTATACTATTATCATTTTAAGCTTATTGGGGGAATATCAGCGGCGGGTAAAGATATGATAAAAATCGCCATTGCAGGAATTGGGAATTGTGCAAGCTCACTCCTGCAGGGGATTGAATATTATCGGAAAAAAAAAGACAAGAATTCATCCGGCTTGATGCATTGGGATCTTGGGGGCTACTTGCCGTATGAAATTGAAGTTGCAGCAGCTTTTGATATCGACCAGCGGAAAGTGGGAAAAGATATATCAGAAGCTATATTTTCGCCTCCTAACTGTACAACGGTTTTCTGTCCAGATATCCCGCATGCAGGAACAAATGTAAAAGTAGGGAGGGTTCTGGACGGCTTTTCGGATCACCTTTTAAATTACCCTGATGAGTTCAGGTTTTTGCCTGTTGAGGGTGAGGGTGCAACAAAAGAGGAAATCATAGCTGCCCTGAATGACTCAGGTACCGAGATCCTCCTGAATTATATGCCTGTAGGCTCAGAACAGGCAGCTTGTTTCTATGCCGAATGTGCCCTTGAAGCAGGCTGTGCTTTTATTAACAATATGCCGGTTTTTATCGCAAGCAACCCTGAGTGGGTAAAACGCTTCGAAGAAAGGAAGCTTCCTATTATAGGGGATGATATCAAGTCCCAGTTAGGCGCTACTATCGTTCACAGGACGCTTGCCGACCTTTTCAGGAAGCGGGGAGTTAAACTGGAAAGAACCTATCAGCTTAATACCGCAGGAAATACCGATTTTCTTAATATGCTTAATAGGGATAGACTTAACTCCAAGAAGGAATCAAAGACTGAAGCCATCCAATCCGTACTCGAAAATAGGCTTGAGAGCGGAAATATCCATGTGGGTCCAAGTGATTACATTTCCTGGCAGAAAGACAACAAAGTTTGCTTCCTGAGAATGGAAGGAAAACTCTTCGGGGATATGCCAATGAACCTTGAGCTCAGGCTTTCGGTTGAGGATTCTCCTAACTCGGCAGGCGTGGTAATTGATGCCATTCGGTGCTGTAAATTAGCTCTTGACCGCGGAATAGGAGGAGTCCTTTATCCTCCGTCGGCATATTTTATGAAGCATCCGCCTGAACAATACTCCGATGCTGAAGCATATCGCATGACTGAGGAGTTCATTGCCGGAAACCTGTGAAAAAAGAAATTGAAAGAATCTGCAAAAAAAGTCATGAAGTAAAATTTTTATAAAAGGTCTGGAAGTAATCTATAAAAGAACCTAGAAAAAATAGGTAATAAATTTAAAACTTATACTTCCCTCGAAGTTTTTAGGGTAATTCAAAACTTGAGGGAGCCAGAGGAACTAGAGCCAGAAAAACTAGAGCAAGAGGAACTAAAAACAGGAAACTAAAACTAGGAAGTTAAAATCAAGAAATTATTTGGATAATACTTTTTCCGCCTCTTTAACTCCAGCCTCAAGTTCTTGCTTATGTTGACTGTCGAACTTAAGTAAGAGGGCCTGAAACTCTCCGATGTGTGTTTTTTCCTCTTTTGCTACATCCAGAAGGACAACTTTTATATTCGAATTTTTTGTTAAGTTTGCCATCTGTTCATATAGATTTATGGCATCAAGCTCAGCAATTATTGCAGCTCTGAGGATCTCTTTATCAATATCTCCTTCAGATATGCCTTTAATGTTTACAGGTATTTTGGATAACAATTAATTTCCCCCGCTTATACGTATATATGGACACAAAAATAAATATTTCTACCAAATCTACCTTGGCTCTTATGATCAATTAGTTCCAACTATTTTAGCTCCCGCAATGTATCATGTACTATATTCTTCATTATGTACTATATTCTGCATTTTGCAACGTTTTTGGATCAGCTGTAGCTGATCCTATAAATCGCGTTATTTTTATCGTCCGAAACAAGCAGGGCTCCATCAGGCATCACAACGACGTCCACAGGTCTTCCCCAGGCTGCAAGCCCCTGAAGCCAGCCGTCGGCAAAAGGTTCATAACTCACAGGTTTTCCGTCCTCCAGCCTGACAAGAGAGACCCGATATCCGATTGGGATCTTCCGATTCCAGGAGCCGTGTTCGGCAATAAAGATCTGGTTTCTGTACTCCTCAGGGAACATTGTGCCTGTGTAAAAAGTCATTCCAAGGGCAGCCACGTGTGGGCCAAGTTTAATTTCAGGAGGTGTGAACTCCGAGCAATTTCTGAGTTTCCCAAATTCCGGATCAGGAATATCTCCCCCGTGACAATAGGGGAAACCGAAATGCATGCCCTGCACAGGCGCACGATTAAGTTCGTCCGGAGGTATATCATCTCCAAGCCAATCTCTTCCATTGTCAGTAAACCATAATTCCCCAGTTTCAGGATTCCAGTCAAAACCGACGGTATTCCTTACTCCCCTTGCAAAAATCTCAAGCTGGCTTCCGTTGGGTTCCATCCTCATAATTGTTCCGTATCGCTCGTCTTCTCCCTCCTTATTACAGATGTTGCATGGCATTCCGACAGGCACATACAGCTTTCCGTCAGGCCCAAACTTGATGTATTTCCAACCGTGAGCACGGTCGGATGGGAATTTATCATTGACTACGACAGGTTCAGGCGGGTCTTCAAGCCTTGCTTCGATGTCATCATATCGGATCACCCTCGAAACCTCAGCAACATATAACGAGCCGTTCCTGAACGCTACCCCGTTTGGTGTATCTAGGCCCTCGAAAAGCACAAGCACATCATCGGCTTTACTGTCATTATTCCGGTCAAGGACTGCGTAAACCTTTCCCGTATCCCGACTTCCGACAAAAAGCGTGCCATTGGGGCTAAGTGCCATTGACCTTGCCCCTTCAACATTCTCAGCATAATAATCAATGGAAAAACCGGGCTGAAGCTCGAGGCAGGCAAGCCCTGTCCCATTTTCTCCACAGTTATCAATCGGAACGGTTCTCAGGACGGCGTAAGTAACAAAAATAAATACAACAATTACAAAAAAACCAAATATTATCCTTGATACTTTCATTTCCCCCACCACTTTGAAATCAAAACTTCAGATAGATCAAAGACCCCAGAGATTTAAGAGACATATTAGTGGCTTTATAGAAATATATTAGTGGCTTTATAGAAATATATTAGTGGCTTTATAGAAATGCTTTTTTAAGGAACAAATAATACTTTCACCCGACTTCCTCAATCCTTTTTTATAAGTTTTATCCTTTCTCAGATAATGCCTACTCCCAGCTCAAAATTAAATGCTTCAGAAAGGCGAATTATCTTCCATGTGGATATGGATGGTTTCTTTGCGTCAGTTGAGATCAGAGAAAAGCCGGAACTCAAAGGTTTGCCTGTAATAGTGGGTTCTGACCCAAAAGGAGGTTCAGTAAGGGGAGTTGTGAGCACCTGCTCGTACGAGGCACGAAAGTATGGAATTCACTCCGCAATGCCTATCTCACAAGCTTACAGGCTCTGTCCGGCTGCGGTTTTTTTGCCTGTGAACATGAAATTATATGCGGGCGTCTCGATAAAAATAATGGAACTTTTGAGGGGATTTGCAGACAGGTTCCAGCAGGTCAGCGTGGATGAAGCTTATCTTATACCTGGGCCCGAAGTCAGGAATTTTGAAGAGGCTGCCCTTTATGCCCTCAAGATCAAGGATGAAATACAGAGGCAAGAAGGGATCACCTGTTCAATAGGAGTCGGACCGAACAAACTTATTGCGAAAATTGCGTCTGGTTTCCAGAAGCCTGATGGGCTTACCGTTGTCAGGCCTGTAGATGTAAAGGAATTTCTTTTTCCGCTGCCGGTTTCAAAAGTCCCAGGAATAGGGAAGAAAACTGCCAATACCCTGAAATCACTAGGAATTACAAAGGTAGAAGAACTTGCAAACTGTAATGTACAGCTGCTTTCGGAAAGGTTCGGGAAAATAGGGCTTCGAATGAAGCAGCTTGCAAACGGACTCGATTTTGGGGAAATCCGGGAAAACGAAAGTATAAAATCCATCAGCAGACACGGGACCTTTGCTGAAGATACAAACGACCCTGTAAAAATCACCAATTCTCTTGATCTGCTTGCAGAAAGTGTACATAGTTCCCTCCTAAAACATAGGTTCTTTTTCAAAACCGTAACCCTTACTATTCGTTTTGATGATTTCTCAACCTATACACGCTCAAAAACCATTTCATGCTGGACTTCAGATATCTTTTTAATCAAGAGGACAGCCAAACTGCTTCTCTCGGAATTTATAGGAAGCCGAAAGCTCAGGCTTGTAGGTGTGGGTGTCACAAAACTCCGCAAAAGAGACGAAAATCAAACTCTAGTTACGGACTTTTAACGCAAACTTTTTCAAAAAAATGTTTGATCACAAACTTTTGAGAAAAGTTTGATCAAAAACACCTACCAACGGCGTGATCAACCGCAAACCTTTTCAAAAAAGGCTTGACCGAAAACGGTGGGTTTGATTTTAAGATTTTTATCCCCAAACCCTATCCAGCGTGATCAACCGGCGCAACGGTTGCGGTGCAACGGTTGCAGTGCAACGGTTGCAGACCAATACCAGTTTGAAACTCTTTTATTCTTCCGGAGTGTACAGGCTTTAGAGTGATCGTTTGCAGACCAATACCAGTTTGAAACTATCATGCTTATATATTTAATAATAGAATACTCAATTAGATCCAATGAAAAAAAGTGCGAAGATGGCTCTGGCCCTTCTTATAATTTCCATCTTGACTGTGGTTATTGTTTATGCCACGCTCCCATATTTAAATTATATTTTTGGAGCTTTTATCCTTTTTACCATATTCCAATCTCTTTATCATTTCTTCATAAGGAGAGCCAAGCTTAAGAAGCAAATTGCAGCCGTACTTGTGATAATAATTTCTATTTTCGTTGTATTAATTCCTTTTTATTTCCTTTTAAGCATTATTGTCAGTGAAGTTCATCAACTTTTAATTAATCAAGAATCGACTATCGCATCTATCGAGTCTGGAGCTAACTTTTTATCTCATCTTCTCGCAAGGCTGAATATTCCTGCAGATTTATTTCAGACCAAGATAGAAGAAAGAGCTATGGAAATTGGCACGCAGGCCTTTAACTACACAAGCCTGTTGATTCTGGGCTCAATTCAAAGCCTGAGTCACCAGTCCATCGGTATATTGATAATGTACTTTCTGCTTTACTATCTCTTTACTGGCGAAGATTCGAATTTTATGCGCCAGATCTCTCTTGCAGTCCCTTTCAATGAAGAAAACACAGCAACTCTCCTGAAAGAGTTCCAAAAAATCGTTCGGACGACTCTTATAGCCAGTGGAGCGGTTGCTCTTGCTCAAGGTGGAATCCTGACAATAGTGTTTCTCATTTTTAATATCCAGGGAGCTTTTCTATGGGGAGCCATTGCAGCAATTCTGTCCTTTTTACCGGTTGTCGGAGCACCTTTTGTCTGGGTTCCTGCAATTATTGTTCAGTTCCTTCAGGCGGATTATACTGCTGCGATCGCCATACTTGCAGCCGGGCTTTTTATAAGTGTGCTTGACAATATTCTAAGGCCAATTATCCAGAAAAAAGTTGGAGAGATCCATCCATTTCTGTCCCTGCTTGGGATTGTTATAGGAGTATCCCTATTTGGTTTGCTAGGAATTGTTATAGGCCCTCTCTTGCTTTCTTATTTTATTCTGACCGTAGAGATGTTTTCCAGAGAATACCTTTCTGGAAAGGAGTAAAATGTGCAGATTAAAATACTTGGGTGTGAATCTTTCGGAGCAAGGTCCCTTGCTTGTATTGTAAAAACAGATGATAGAATGATTCTTATCGACCCTGGGGTTGCGCTTGCACGCTTGCGTTCAGGCCTGCTTCCCCATCCATTAGAGGTTGCTGCTGCTTTTAGGATAAGAGAAAAAGTTCTTTCTACATTTGAAGAAGCTACAGATGTTGTTATCAGCCACTTTCATGGGGACCATATGCCTATGAAGGCTGAAGATCCATATCAACTGCCGATAGAAGCCCTTCCTTCCCTTGCTGGAATAAACTTCTGGTGTAAAGGGCCGGAAAAAATCTCCAGCTTATCTTTAAAGCGGAGGAATGAACTCTCGGATTTCCTGGGTTTTCCTCTTCCGGCTTCAGAAGGTAAAAAGTCCGGTAGTATGGGTTTTTCTTCTCCTGTTCCCCACGGAGCTAAGGAAAAGGGCTTTGGGACAGTGATGATGACTCGAATCTGCGAAAGAGATGAAGTTTTTGTCCATTGTTCGGATATCCAGCTTCTAGACAGGGAAACTGTCCTTAAAGTGCTTGCCTGGAAACCCACTATTGTTTTTGCCTCAGGTCCTCCTCTTTATCTTTCACAACGCGTTCCTGAAGCAGGAAGAGAAGCTTCTGAAAATGCTCTCCTTTTGGCCCGGAATGTGGATACTCTAGTTTTGGACCACCATTTACTCAGGTCTTTTAAAGGGTACAAATGGTTAAAAGAGCTAGCCAGAAAAGTTGAGAATCGGGTTCTTTGTGCTGCAGAGTTTATGGGAAAAGTCCCTGAACTTCTTGAGGCTCAGAGAAAAACCCTTTACGAAAAAAGGCATCCTGAGCCTGTGTCATTTTAAATGACATAGATTGAATATTAATCAGCTAACTTATATTGAAAATATCCTCGAAATCAGTTAGCTGACCTCCATTCTAAATTATAATTCTCGAATACTTTTGGGAAAGACTTAAATAAGTCAAAAAGAGTTTGTTTATTATACATTTAAATGTTTTAAACGTAGATGATTAAAAATAAAATATTTGGGGGGTATTAATATAAAAAAACAAATTGTTGTATACTTAAATAAACCACTTCTAAGAAAGATTGAAAATGCTAGAGGAAAGTTGAGTAGAGCACAGTTCTTGGAACATTACATTGAAGAACATGTCGACGAGCCTGTGGCTATTAAAAAATTCTCAGGACCTAAACTCACTGTTTCTATAAGTCTAAAACCAGAAATCTATGAAAAAATTGAAATTAAAAGAGGGCTTACTAATCGCACGGTATTTCTTGAAAGCCTCCTGGATGAGATTAAAAATCGAAACTAGAAGCTCTTGAGCTGCGCAAAAACAAATTAATTATGACTCTGTGTAAAAGTTTAACCCACGAATTATGCTGAATCCCTTTTAACCATTGAATTCAACGCTTATTCGCTCAGGGTTCGTGGATATAACTATCGATATTGTTAATCTGTTTAGAATGCTGTTCATAATAGTCATAGAGTTCTTTTCCCCAAGCTAAAGCTCCGGGCTCAAAGCATATCACATACTTTCGGTCAAAGACCGTACTTTTCGGGAAAAGAGCCATTGCCATGAAGTTATCAGCTGAGATAATAGCAGGAATTCTCTCGCAGTCAATACAGACAAAAAGTTTTGCATTTTTTATTTTAAGATATTTCTCGGTCTGTTCTCTGTAATCTTCAATCCACCTTTTAAGGACTGATTCTGGAAGAACGAGAGATGTTGGTACTCCTTTTTCGGCAATTTCCAGGTGAAAAGAAGGGAAAAGAGGATGGAAATAGGGAAGTACAGCCTTCAGATTTTTCGACATCCTAACGTTTTTGACGTATTCTGGGATCATCTCGAACATATGGTCTATCTGAGGTTCAATTATAGTGCAGTGACCCAGTTCGTTAATTCTTCTGAGAAGAAAAGATGGAATTTTATTGACCTCACGATCTGCCCAGTAATCCGCATTTCCCTCAAAAACAGCAAGCGTATCCACAAGTGGCTTCATTTTCTCAACCACAATTCTACCCATCTCACTAAGCTCATAGAGGTTTTTATCCTGAACTATCAGATGGTGTTCTTTAAGTTTTTTTACCTGCGGCTGTACTGCGGTTGCACTGGCATTAAGGGCTTTTTTCATTGTTTCGATATCCTTTGGCCCTTCAAGCAGAAGAAGCAGTACATTCTTTCTTTTTTCAGATAATAAGATCAGATCGAGTAGAGTGCTTTCCATACCATTCACCTTGACCGGCTGCCCGCAGACTTTAATGCATTGAAGTTCCATGAATTCAAGATGATTTGCAATAGAGGAAGATAATATTAAAAGCTGAAGTACACTCATTTATTTATAAAAAATGAAAATTAATAGTTAATATATTTTACTCTTATATTCATAAACATTATGCATTTAAGCAAATTTTTTCCCAATCATGACTTTTTTTCCTGGGAATATTTCAACTCAGAAACTCAACTTCAAAATGCATATCTTATTTAATGAATTGTGTATGGGACGGTTTCCTCAAAATATGGGGTTTTCTTCAATTTCTTCCATGCAAAACGAGTCAGTCGAGAAAACGCACCAGGCCTTTGATAATGTTGTCTTTGATAAAGTAAAAATTTCACTTTAAGCTACAGGCTTTCTATTCCATCAAAGTTCAGGCACTTTTCTCTATCCTTATGGCTTACGAGTGTATAAGCTTGTTCCTTACCTGTAAATAGCTTTTCCTCGAAAACGGTTCAGTTAATAAAACAGTTCAGTTGATCTTTCAAACTCCTTATAACCAAACCGTTTTCGAGATGTAACCCTCTTTAGTTTTCTGGTGAACAATCTGTTCTTATACCCTTTTCATACCTTTTATATGTCTTTTGTATTACCCAACATTCTCTATTTCCGGTCCTCACATTCAAGGCACTTTGGAGAGGCTGCAGATCTTACAGGTCTAATAAAATCTGCAAGTATTTCTTAATACTCTCAAACATAAATAATTGTTTGTTCATGAAGTAATAAAATTAACTTGAGATAACGGCCTCATAAATAATGCCATTGCTAATGACTTTTTAAAATCCATGTCTATTTTATCAAACGAAAATATTTTATGAATTATTTCCCAGCCTGAGTTATTGTTTAAAACTTAATTCAGATTCTTTTAACCTGTTGGGTTACATCCTCTAGAATGCCTTGGAAATGAGTAACTTCTCCTTCCTCATTGCGCTGGATAAAGGTTTTTTCATCAATCCAGCGGACACCATTAGTCTGAGTAAGGATTCGGTATTGGCGGTTAAACTCCTTTCCTCCTTCCTCACAATTCTCCTCAAGTTCAAGTTCTACAAGGAGCAGGTCTTCAGGATGGATAATTTTCCCATAAAGGACTCTTCCTGAAATGAAGTCCTCTGGAGCATACCCAAACTGCCTGACATTTTCAGATACATATAAAGTGGGCCAATACTTTTCAGCTTTCCAGAGAAACACTACCATCGGACTATTATTAATTACAGTTTCAAGAGCTTTCTGCCTCTCAAGCAGGGATTTTTGCTTTTCCATCAGAGCTTTCTGGCTTTCAAGCGCATCTTTCAGCGCTATTTCGTTTCTAATCTCCTGTGTAACATCCCTGACTATTCCCTGGAAACTGGCAACATTTCCTCTTTCATCACGCTGGATAAAGGTTTTTTCTTCTACCCAGAGGACTTCCCCTTTTCCGGTAAGAATCCTGTACCTCTGTATGAAACTGTCTTTTCCAGTTTCACAGCATCGCGTAAGTTCCTTTCTAATCTTGTCTATATCCTCGGAATGGACTATATCTGCATATGTTATTCTGCCAGTAAGGAAATCTTCTGCAATGTACTCGAGCTGGGTTACATTCTCGGAAACATATTTGGCAGGCCAGTTTTTCTCAGGAATCCAAAGAAATGCCATAATAGGACTGTTGTTAATTATGTTTTCCAGAATTTGCTGCCTTTCCAGTGCTTTATCAAAAAGTAACTCGTCACTTTCAGTTAGTTGATTGAATCCCATAACTATTACCTCTCCAAAAATCCTTTCGGATTTAAAATCCTTTAACTGCCCCAGTAAAATACACTTTTTAAATCCTTAAGCGATATATAATATATTTGACATCTTATAAATTATATCTTTCTACGCCAGGAGGAATATCTTGAGTTTCAGGCTTGCTGTGGAAAATAAAGAAGGTATTGGAAGGATGGGGTACTTCGGAGAAAGGACATCCAACACCATACAGGATGACAGAGAAGGATGTGGAAAATACTTCGGGATCTGTAGTTCATATCATCATCTTAAAGCCTGCATTTGCAAAAACTGTCCTTCTTATTCTGGAGGTGCAGGAATGTTTTGCTCCAGGGGCAAATGTCCAGGACAGGGAAAAACACAGGGTTGCCTCTGTGAAACCTGTGAACTTTATAGGAAGTTCCGGCTTGAAGGAAAGTACTTCTGTCTGCATGCCGAAAAACCTTAGTCTCAAAGAAAAACCTGATTTTTCTCTGAAGAACCACAGGAAAACTTCTGGGTGAGATCGGAAGACAAGATTTTGTTATAATAAAATTTAAAAAATTTAATTTTAAAAATAAATTAGGAAGCCATATATACTCTCTTTTGTATATAATCATATACTCGAAAAGTCATAGTTTTGAGTCCTGCCTAAGTCGGCCATGACGCACTAGCTTTTCAAACAAACGGGCAGAATTTTAGTGCTTCGACTCCAAAATAAAATCATGATTTATCTGGAAAATCCATGATCGACACATAGATTCAAAAGTCAAGTTTTGTGAGCTACTTTGGAACTGCAGTACTAATTTTTGCCTACTTGAAAAAACTCTATGGATTAGGCTAATTTTTAGGCCTATTAATCCTGTGAATCGATACGATAGTAAAGACTAGATTCAACTTTTCTCTTCAGGCGCCAAAGAGCGCTTCTAAATTTACGAAAGATCGTATTCAGGTTTATTCCAGGACTATACCCACTCTTCAGGCCCTGAAGAAAGTTTCCAAACTTATGGAGATATAAAAATGGCAACCAAAGAGGAGCTTATTCAAGAGCTTTCCGATGCAATCATTTCCT
>ENA-UOOR01000105-UOOR01000105.1-fermentation-metagenome-genome-assembly--contig:-NODE-105-length-117478-cov-7.790595_pt1 | contig 117478 bp, 121 predicted proteins | sample MGYA00245780_ERZ724029 | MGnify/ENA primary metagenome ERZ724029 (study PRJEB28704, sample SAMN03018315) | fermentation metagenome | biome: anthropogenic terrestrial biome; feature: soil...
GAGCACCGGCTTCCCAAGCCGGGTGTCGAGGGTTCGAACCCCTTTTCCCGCTCCATTAATTGTAAGCGTCAGCTTACATCATTGTCCTCGCGAGGGCTCCATTAATTGCAGCCTTATTGGTGCAAACAGAGTTGGCTCATCATTGTCCCACAGAGGTAAGCCAAGACAATTAATATAGTTTTAAAAAGACTTAAAAAGCCGTAAACGTTGTTTATGGCTTTTGTCATATTGTGCGCCACGCATGGCGCGTAACTCGGCGGTGAAAGTCCGCTATGGGGGCTGGCAGTTGCGAACCATTAGCCAAGCGCAAGGGTGTCCATCGCGAGGTGGAATCTGAAGGAAGCGTGATGAGCAAAGTTCCGGCCCGAGGAACACGAATCGTATTAGGCATTCGAAGAGGGATGAGTCTGCGATTCAAGACAAAATCCAATTAACTGCACGGACATGAGGATGTAGATACGGCGGGTATATGGGATGAAAGTTACGCGTCTTACCGTGGGAGGTCTCACGGACGTATGGAGCATATTTGCGAAATACGGTTGAAACAAGATTTATCGTGAGAAGTCAGCAGATACCATATTAGTAACGCAGTCGACGGCGTTGTGAAGGGTTGAACCCAAGGAGGTGTTAAGTCAATGAATGTTACCAAAGTCGGGACAAAAGAAAGCAGAATACCTTGCTATGGCAAGGGCTGCCCGCAAAGAGATAGTGCGGAACACGAAGGGTATGCGGGAGCGCTTACCGACAAGCGGATAACTGAAAACAACAACACCGATGCCGACAGAAAAGAGGGCAGACTTTTAGAGAGAATCCTGAGTCGGGATAATCTTAACAAGGCATACAAGCAGGTTAAGAGAAACAAAGGCGCGCACGGGATTGATGGGATGTAAGTAGAGCATCTTCTACAATATCTTAAAGAGAACGGGGATAAACTCAGAAAGTCGGTACTGGATGGGAAATACCATCCGAATCCAGTCCGAAGAGTAGGAATACTAAGGACAACGGAAAAATGCGAACACTGGGAATACCAACGGCAGTAGACAGAGTGATACAACAGGCGATAGCACAGGAACTGTTGCCTATCTTCGAGCCTCAATTTGCAGAAACCGGCTATGGTTTCAGACCAAAGAGAAGTGCTCATGACGCATTGAGAAAGTGTAAGGAATACGCAAACCAAGGATATAGCTACGTCGTCGATATGGACCTTGAAAAGTTCTTTGATAAAGTGAACCAATCGAAAATGATTGAAATACTGTCGAGAACGGTCAAAGACGGCAGAGTCATATCCCTGGTACACAAGTATCTCATAGCAGGAGCAATGAACAGAGGGAGATTTGAGGAAACGAAACTCGGTCTAATTCAGGGCGGAAATGTTAGTCCTTTATGCAGTAACATCATGCTAAACGAACTCGACCATGAACTAGAACGTAGAGGAATAAGATTTGTTAGATATGCGGATGATATGCTTCTCTTTGCAAAGACAAAACGGTCGGCGCAAAGGATACTGGAGCACATCGTGCCCTACATTGAAAGCAAACTGCTCCTTAAGGTGAACAGGGAGAAAACAGTGGTTGCCTACATCGGTAAAATCAAATTTCTGGGATACGGATTCTATCCGTCAAAAGACGGAATCAAACTCCGCGTCCATGCCAAGAGTATTAGTAAGATGAGAGCAAAAGTAAAAGAGCTCACGTCGAGAAGTAACGGGCTTGGATACGAAATGCTGAAATTAAAGCTAAAACAATTCATAACGGGATGGACGAATTACTTCAAACTCGCGGATATGAAGAAGATGCTTGAGACCACCGATAAATGGTTGAGAAGGAGAATCCGCATGTACATCTGGAAACAGTGGAAGAAAGTCCGCACCAGATATGCCATGCTGAAGAAACTTGGACTCGACCACAATACAGCCCTTAAATTCGCTTGTACAAGAAAAGGCTACTGGCGGGTTGCCAATAGCCAAATTCTAAAAATCACTGTAACCGATGCCCGATTAAGACAGACAGGATACACATTTTTCTCGGATTACTTCAGAGCTGTCCAGGTGTAAACTTGGGAACCGCCGCTTGCGGAACCGCTTGAGTGGTGGTGGTGTGCTGAGAGGTCGGCTACTCAAATAATGGGTAGCCTCCTACTCAATTAGGGAATGGCTAAATCAGGCGGGACAATGATAAACCGGCAGCGACGAGTTTTTTATCGGATTTGGGGAAAAATATTTCAAAATCAAGGAGGTAGAAAATCAATGACGAATTTTGAGAGCCCTTTATCCGGGAAAATACTGGAGCTTAATTTGAAAGTAGGACAACAGGTGAATGAAGATGATGAAGTAATTGTTATTGAAGCCATGAAGATGGAAAATCCTATTTACTGCCCACTTTCGGGTACAGTCAAAGAGATCAGGGTTCAGGTTGGAGACCAGGTAAACGAAGGGGAGGTATTGGCCGTAATTGACTAAGATAGGTCTTTTCGGGCCGTGCCCGCTGAGCAGCAATTGTCCTTATCGTTACCGGTATTGCCGGTTGAACTGCTAGCGGAAGTCATGGCGGATTAATTTCCCTTAGAGCTGGTTTAGCTTATAATTTTTACAGAGTATATCACCGGGTCATTGCAATTTGAATTTTCTCTTTATACAGGTGATATTGAAATAGGGGTGATTAATTTGTCGGACAAGTATGACCAAGATTCCGATTCTTCCATCCGCTGCTGGGTGCGAGAGATTGCTGATAATGACGCTTTAAAAATCCGGTTTTGCCAGGGAAGGGTTATACGGCTGTCAGGGAAGACGGTCTATCACTATGACCAGGTATCTTCCACTAACTTCATTGCCCGGCTGATGGCCGCTAGCGGTGCTGAAGAAGGTACTATGGTTATGAGCGAATCCCAGAGCCAAGGCAAGGGCAGGCGCAGCCGCTACTGGAAATGTCCGCCGGGCAGGGGTATCCTGGTGTCAATGATTTTGCGGCCGCCAATTGCCATCAGGGAGATTCCTCACCTCACATTACTGACCGGAGTAGCGGCAGCAGAATCTCTGCGCCGCATAAGCCGTTGTAACGCAGGCATCAAATGGCCTAACGATATTATTATTGAAGGGAAAAAAGTTTGCGGTATCCTGGCGGAAAGCATGGTATCCCATCGCTATGGAGCGGCGGTTATCGTTGGTGTGGGTATCAATGTGAACCAGGAACAGTCCGAGCTGCCTCCGGATTGCCGTGAAACCACTACCTCGTTGAAACTGGAGACCGGTAATAACCTGCCCCGGCTTCGGGTCCTGGAAGAGTTTATCCGCAGTTGGGATAAACACTACCAATGTTTTCTGGAGGCAGGTATCCCCTATGTGAAGGAGCAGTGGCTGGCCTACAATCATACTTTGGGACGAAGCGTAACTGTCAACCAAGGGTCACATTCGGTTTCGGGCCAGGCGGTAGCTATAAGTGACAATGGCGGTTTACTGGTGCGATTAGCAGGTGGTGACATAAAAGAATTTTTGGCCGATGACGTCAGCTTAGGAGGGAGTTTCTACCAGAAACGGTAAAGCTGCCCGGGAGCCCAAGCTTAAATATGCCTGTCGGAATAACCCAGGAATAGTGAATAGTGAGTACTTGGCAGTAAGAGCATCCTAGTAAAACTTATTTGCAGATAACGCACCGGAACCGACCTTTACAATAAGAAAACAAATAAGATATAATGCAGGGGACGGAAATAAAAGCCATTTTTAAGGCTATTTAACTGTCCCGGTTAATTAAAAAAAGATCGGCAGAGAAGTGTTTAAAGCGTGTACCTATCTGGTTTAAATGGGAGGTTGGAATAATGAAAAAACATATCGTTACCATGGTAAAAGCGAACCTTAAACGGGATGGAGAAATTAATTGTCGTGAATGTGCTACTTCTTGCCAGTCAGCCTGCAAGACTTCCTGTACGGTTGGCAATCAGGTATGCCGTAAGCAGTAATTTTACATCAGGAAGGGGGCAGAGCCCCTTTTTTTATGCACTGACACCGGGAAAGGAGAAAAAAGTGTACCGACTGGCCAGTTACGATTTTGCCGCCCATATCCATTTGTATCAATGGAAAGAACTCACTATATTATTGGATGTAAATAGCGGCGCCATTCATGTTCTTGATGAAACGGCCTGCGATTTTATTAATAGTCTCATACAGCATCGGGGGGATTTTTATCTGGCCACTGAGGACTGCAGTGGTCGTCATCCTGCTCCAGAAGTCATGGAAGTTGCCCGGGAGATACTGGCGTTGTATGAGGAAGGAGAAATTTTTACCGCGGAAGAAGAAATATCCCTTGACCTTTCCGTTTTGCCCTTAAAGGCATTATGCCTTAATGTAGCTCATGCCTGTAACATGAAATGCAGCTATTGTTTCGCCCAGCAGGGTAACTTCGGAATGAAACCTGCCCTGATGAGCTTTGATATAGGTAAAAAAGCCTTCGATTTCCTTATCGGGAACAGTGGTCAGGTAAAAAACCTGGAGGTTGATTTCTTCGGGGGTGAACCGCTGTTAAATTTTGAAGTCGTCAAAAGTCTGGTTTTGTATGGGCGCAGACTGGAAGAGGAAACCGGCAAGCATTTTAATTTTACTCTTACCACCAATGCCTTGCTGTTGGACGAAGAAATAAGAGACTTTATTATCGAACATGATATGGCGGTAATTTTGAGCCTGGACGGAAGGCCTCAGACTAATGACCGTCACCGTATCCTTAATAATGATGAGGGGAGTTACGCCCTGGTGTTGCCCCGCATCAGGCAAATGGTGGCTGCCAATCCGGTAAGCTACTATATCCGAGGTACATTTACCCGGCATAATCTTGATTTTGTCGAGGATTTGCGCCACATCATCGACCTTGGCTTTAATAACCTTTCTTTGGAGCCTGCCATTGGGGCCGACAGCCCTTACGCCATTCGGGAGCAGGACCTGCCCCGGGTGCTTAAGGAATACGAGACCCTGACTGACACCCTGCTTGAATATGACCAGCGGGGACAAGATATTCATTTTTTTCATTATAATCTTAATCTCCAACAGGGACCGTGTCTGGCCAAGCGCCGCAGCGGATGCGGGGCGGGGGTGGACTATCTGGCGGTTACCCCGGAGGGCGATATTTACCCCTGTCACCAGTTTGTCGGCGAGAAGAATTTCTGTATGGGCAATGTAGCCGACGGTTTGCTTGATCGTAATGTACGGCACCGTTTTCAGACTAATCATCTGGGGAATAAAGCCCAGTGCAGGCAATGCTGGGCTCGGAACTTTTGCGGCGGAGGGTGTCATGCCAATAATTTTTTCAGTAATGGCGATATTGCCGTTCCGGCGGAGATCTCCTGTACTATGCATAAAAAGCGCATAGAGGGGGCTATTTACCAGGATTTGCACAAAAGAGTGGATAAGAACCAAAAAATTAGATGAGGAAGGAGGAATTATGTAGAAACAAATAGAATTAAATGCGGAGTAAAAAATAAAATATGGAGCAGAATTATGATAGATTATATACGACAGAATAAGACTTGTTTGCCGGCAGTGGCTGTAATTACGATTTTGCTTATAAGTTTGACCTGGCTGTTTGGTATAAGAACACCGGGTTATGCGGTTTACATAGACGGTAAAAAGGAATTTGCCATCAAGCATAAGGCTGATTTAGAAAAGGCCATAAATAAAATTGAAAGGGCTAAGGAAAAAGCCTGCTCCCAGGAGCTGGAACTGGCCACCCAGGTAGAATGCAAAAGGGGGTTTGTCAGCCGCTCCGGACTTTTGTCACTGGATGGGGCTCAGAAAAAACTGGTTGCAGTACTGGAATTTAAGGTTCCTGCCGCCGCCATCACGGTCAATGGCAAGGCTATTGCCTACGTGGAAAGTAAGGCATCAGCCAATAACCTGTTGGAAAAGCTGAAAAAGGAATACGGACATCCGGAAGCAGGGGAAAAGGTGGTAGAGGTATCTTTTGCTGAGAAGGTCAGTATCAAAGAACAGAAAATACCGGCTAAAAAGCTGATGTCGGCAGATAAGGCTTTCGAGCTTATCTGTACCGGGACCAGCAATCCGGAAAAATATACAGTCAAGGAAGGGGATAACCTTTGGCTTATTGCCCGGCGCAATGACATGTATGTGGCGGATATAGTTAAAGCCAACCGCCTGACCACGGAGAATCTGCAATTAGAGCAGGAGCTGATCCTGGTTAAAAGCAAGCCGTACATAAATGTCGTCACCCAGGTGGAAGGGGAGAAAATTGAGCAGATACCATTTCAGACCGAAGTGCTGGTAGACAAGAACTCTCCCCGCAGTATCAGGGTAAAAACAGAGGGGCAAAACGGAGAAAAACACATAGTATATAAAGCGAGCAAACGTAACGGCATAATAGAAAAAACCAATATCATTGAAGAAAAGATTTTGAAAGAGGCGGTTAACAAGGTTATAGTCAAGGGAACCCAGGTAACCATGGTGGCTTCCCGTGGCGGTGGATCAGGTTCACTGAGCTGGCCTGTTTACGGTACCATAACCCAGTATTATAAAGGCACCAGCCATACCGGGCTTGATATCGGGGGCAAAATCGGGCAGGCCATCAAAGCGGCCGATTCCGGGTATGTCAGTTTTGTGGGCTATAAGGGCGGATATGGCAATTTCGTTATAGTTAATCACGGAAATGGAATTATTACCCGTTATGCCCATTGCAGTACCGTAAACGTATCTACCGGACAGAAGGTAAGCAAAGGCGAGACGATTGCAGCCGTAGGCTCAACCGGTAGAAGTTCCGGACCTCACTTGCATTTCGAGGTGCTGGTTAACGGCTCTTTCACTAATCCCCTTAATAGCCTGCGCTAAATAATGCTAAACCCTGACCGGCAGTGTCAGGGTTTTTTTGTTATTTTTGGCATGAAAGGAGAATAGTCTGTGTATGATGTAATAATCATTGGTGGTGGACCAGCTGGCCTTACCGCTGCTATCTATACCGGCAGAGCCAAGCTTAAGACTTTGGTTCTGGAATCCGCCATGCCGGGTGGAAATGCCGGACAGACCGACCAGATTGATAATTATCCGGGTTTCCCCTTTGGCATAAACGGGGCCGATTTGATGGAAAACTTCCTGAAGCAGGCGCAGCGTTTTGGAACTGAATTGAGAATAGAAGAAGTAACCGGTATTGAAGAATCACCGGGAGGCAAAAGGGTCGTCACCAGTCAGGGTGAATATCTGGCTCGCTCTGTTATCATTACCGTAGGAGCCAGACGGCGGGAATTGGAAGTTGAAGGGGAAAAAGAATTTCTGGGCCGCGGTGTATCTTACTGCGCTACCTGTGATGGAGCTTTTTTTCATAACGTTCCGGTCGCAGTGGTAGGGGGGGGGGACTCGGCGGTGAAAGAAGCGCTCTATCTGGCAGATATAGCTTCCCGGGTTTACCTGATCCATCGCCGGGATTGCTTCAGAGCCAACCAGACTGCGGTTGATAAGATGCTTGCCAGTGACAGGATTGAATTGAAGCTAAATCAGGTGGTTAAGCGGATTGCTGGCAATGGCATGATGCAGAATGTTATCCTGCAGGATGTAAACAGTGGGGCCGAAGAGAGCCTGCAGGCAGAAGGGCTGTTTGTCAGCATCGGGCTGGTGGCGGCGGCTGATTTTATTGAAGGACTGCTGGCAACTGAAGACGGCTACATAGTCACAGATGAGCATATGGCTACATCAGTGCCCGGGATCTTTGCGGCCGGAGACATCAGGTGCAAAACCGCCAGGCAGGTAGCTACTGCGGTTGGTGACGGAGCTCTGGCAGGAATAGCCGTTACTGAGTATTTGAAGGAATAGAGCCACTATTTGCTTTCCCCTCCGAAATATCGCCCATAGTATAATGGGGGACAGAGGGGAGAGATATATATGTTGGGGATTAAAACCGCGGCTTCAGCTAAAAACCTGGGGCTGGTCCTTATACTGATTCTGGTGGCGGCATTGCTGGTAAGCAGGAACAGCCAGTCTGTGATGCGTTTCATGGTGGGACAGGAAATAAATTTAAAGACGGCTGATTTCGACTACTATCAGAGCGAACATTATGATATTAAATATACTTCTGTCGATAAGCCCTATGTGAAACTTATTGCTGATGTGGCTGAAGAGGCGTATGATTCGGTAAGCGCTGCTTTCGACCGGGAACCGTCCTGCCGGACGGTGCTGGTCGTCTATCCGGACAGCAGCAGTCTGTCCAAGAGCTTCGGCTGGGATAAAGATGCCAATGCCATGGGCGTATACTGGGCAGGCTCCATCCGGATTTTGTCGCCCCGGGAGTGGTTGCCGGAAGATGATATGCGGCTTTACTTTGCCCGGGAGGGACCCATGGTACACGAATTTGCCCATCTAATGGTTGACGAAATGAGCCGGGGCAATTATAATCGCTGGTGGACGGAAGGTATGGCTCAGTATATTGAAAAAAAGATAACCGGTTTTGAATTTTCCAGCCCTTTTGCGGAGGGTAAGGACTTTGAGTACTACCAGCTGAAACAATTAGGCAAACATTTTGACGAGTTGGATCAATCCATTGCCTATTGGGAATCTTTACAGGCAGCAGAGTATATTGCCTATAATTACGGAGAGAAGAGCCTGTTTGCCATTACCCGGCAATTGGGACAGGGCCAAAGCCTGGAACAGGCTATCGAAAATGTTTTGGCTATATCCTATACTGAATGGGAAAATAATTTTTATCAGCATATAACACAAGATGTTAAACAAGAGGTGTAAATCTTGATGGATACATTGATAATTGACGGAGGAAATCCCCTTTACGGACGGGTACGGGCCAGCGGCGCCAAAAATGCCGGACTGGTTGTAATGGCTGCCAGTATTATGGCTGACGGCGAAACTATACTGGATAATCTGCCCCGGATTCGTGATGTTGAAGTAATGATAGAGATACTTAACGGCGTAAACGTGGATACGCATTGGAACGAGGACGGTAGCCTTTCTATTTGTCCGGCCTCGGGCGGGGTCAAGAGTCACACTTGCTATGAACTGAGTAAATTGCTGCGGGCCTCCAACCTTTTTCTGGGGGCGATGCTGGGATGTTTAAAAGAGGCTACGGTTTCTCTGCCTGGTGGTTGTGATATTGGCTCACGACCGATGGACCTGCATATCAAAGGAATCCAGGCTCTGGGGGCGGAAGTGGTTATTGAGCACGGCTATATATTTGCCCGGGCCGCAAACGCAAAGGGAGCCCGGATTTATCTGGATTTTCCCAGTGTAGGCGCTACTGAAAACATAATGATGATGGCAGCCAAAACCCCGGGCTTAAGCATAATTGAAAATGCGGCTAAAGAGCCTGAAATAGTCGATCTGGCAAACTTTTTGAACTCCATGGGGGGAAGAATCAGGGGAGCCGGTACCGACGTCATAAAGATTGAAGGGGTAGAGCGGTTTAAGGCTTGCCGCTACGCCATTATACCGGATCGGATTGAAGCCGGCACCTACATGGTAGGGGCGGCTGTTTCCGGAGGCGAAGTATTGGTGGAGAATGTGATCCCCACCCATTTACATCCTATTGTGGCCAAGCTCCAGGAAACCGGGGCCCAGGTCAGCGAAACCGATGGGGGAATTCTGGTCAGGGCGGGCCAAAAGATACTGCCGGTTGATATTAAAACTCTGCCCTACCCCGGTTTTCCTACGGACATGCAGTCCCAGATGATGGCCTTGTTATCATTGGGGCAGGGATCCAGTGTAATAGTGGAGAACGTCTTTGAAAACCGTTTTCAGATAGTCGATGAACTCAAGCGTATGGGCGCCCATATAAAAGTAGAAGGACATACGGCAGTGGTAGAGGGGGTTCCTACCCTTTATGGAGCCAGGGTAAAGGCTACTGATTTGCGGGCCGGCGCCGCGCTGGTACTGGCCGGCCTGGTAGCCCGGGGTGAAACCATAATTGAGGATGCCATTCATATCTTTCGAGGGTATGAAAATATAGCCAGTAAGCTGCGCGACCTCGGTGCCAAGGTTAAAGAACAGTAAAACAGAAAATAGAGCTTAAAGGCCGCTTGCTTAAGAGTATGGGCTACGCAAGCGGTCTTTTTTATATGGAAGATATTTAACAGTATAATAAAGAACCAAGCGATAGAAAATATGACTGCTTCCTAATCATATTTTAAAAATAAAGGGTCAAGGAGGAATAATGTGAACAGGCAGGCAGTCAGGGGCATTCTATGCTTTTTGCTTTTCTTCGCTATTGGGTTAAGCGCCATAGCAATATTCAATTATGAGCCACCGTCAAGTAAACCCATGGTAGGGGAAGAAAAAGCGGCGGTAAATGGCATGATAAGTAAAGTGGCCGCGGCCGTCAGCCCATCCGTGGTAGGAATAACCAACCTGAGCCGGGATGACGATCTCTTCAATCAACGCAGTATTGAGAAAACCGGCTCGGGAGTAATTATAGACCATGATGGCTATATTGTCAGCAATAACCATGTGGTGGCAGGGGCCCAGCGCCTGATAGTAACCCTGGCTGACGGTACGGAAAAAGAGGCTGAAATCATCGGAACTGATCCCCGCACTGATCTGGCTCTGATTAAGATACAAGTGAGCCGGAAGGTGACGCCGGTACAGTTTGGTGACTCCGAGCAGCTGGTAGTAGGACAGGAGGTTGTAGCTATCGGCAATCCCCTGGGCTTAAGATTTGCCCGCTCGGTTACGGCTGGTATCGTAAGCGGTTTAAACCGTTTGCTGACCACGGAAGAGGGGTTTACCTCCCGCCTTATACAGACTGATGCCGCCATTAATCCGGGCAACAGCGGAGGCGCCCTGGTAAACCTGGATGGTCAATTGATAGGTATCAATACAGTCAAAATAGCAGCCGAAGGCTTTGAAGGCATGGGATTTTCTATTCCTTCCAACCAGGTGAAAACGGTAATAGAGGATATTAAAAAACATGGCAAGGTTTTACGCCCCCTGTTGGGGATAAAGATAGTTGGTGAAATCAGCCAGGACGAGGCGCGTTATTTCAATCTCCCGGCCAAAAGCGGGGTAGTGGTGGAGCCGACCCAAGGCGGTCCGGCTTATAAAGCAGGTATCAGGCCTTATGATATAATAACCCAGTTGGATGGGGTAAAAATCGAAACCGCATCCCAGCTGCAGGAATTGATATTCAGCAAGAAAATCGGCCAGACGGTTAAGCTGGAATTATTGAGGTTGCCCCGCAGCGAGACGGGTCAAGCTGAAATTAAGACCTTCAAAGTTAAGCTGGATAAATAAAGAGCGGACAGTGCCCAAGAAAAGTCCGGATAGCATGCAGGCTACAGTCTATCCGGACGCGGAAAATGGAGCTGTTGCTTATAAAGTCTTGGCACCGGAGTTACTCTTCAATGGGTAGAAATATCCTTCTTCTTCTGCCGGTTCTGAACTTGATGATAACAGTTCTACACAGCTTTTCGCATGTCCGGGACATCAGATGGGGATAAATAGCTATGGTGATTTCGGTGTTGGCAGCCAGTCGGCCTATTGGTTTAATAAATATCTTACGGCAGTCGGAAGATCTGACTAATCGGTAATCCCTACCCGGCACCAGACGCTGCATACCCTCCCATACCTGGATTTGTTTGCGGTTATGCATCCATACTGAGTGGTCACATACATTCCTATCAAAAACCAGAGTTATAGTTCTGATCAGGGGCGAAACATGTCTGCAACCATCAGCAGGTATAGAACGGATAAAATTGAGGGGCTTTTCTCCGCGGTGTTTCTTCCAATGGTGCTTTCCCCAGTGGCAATCATCCCCGTGGCAATTGTCCCAATGGGGTCTTTCCCAGTGGTGCTTTTCCCCGTGGCAATTGTCCCAGTGAGGTCTTTCCCAATGGTGCTTTTCGCCGTGGCAATTGTCCCAATGGGGTCTTTCCCCGTGGTGTTTTTCCCCGTAGCAATTTTCTCTGTGGGGCATCATCACATTATACCTCCTTTACTTAACTTGGTGTATACTATGCGTGCGAACAATACCCGGTTACTCTATATAACAGGTATATTATGGCAGAAAAGCCACTGCGGCTAGGAGAAAGGTATAGCTAATGGAGCCACAGTATACATATCTGTTAAATGGTGGTGCCAAATCGCAGAAATTTGTTTATGGAATAGGCTGGAATATAGACATTTCTGTTTACTTTGCCTGGTATGATATTTGCATACAAAGCAGTGCCAGGCGGTTTATATTAAAGGGGGGAGACAGCTATGCGCTACCGTATTATATCGGTAGGGAAAATCAGAGAAGCCTTTTATTTGAATGGAATTAAAGAATACCTGAAGAGAATGGAATCCTATGCCAGTATTGAACTGATTGACGGGCTGGAGGAAAAGATCAATCCCCGGGCGGGAGAAAGCGAAATAAAAAAGACGCTGGTTAAGGAGGGGGAGCGGATTTTAAAGCTGGTGGGTGAAGATGATATTCTGCTGGTCTTGGATATCAAGGGCAGGAGTGTCAACTCGGAAGCATGGGCCAATCTGCTGCAGCAGTGCAACCTCTCCGGCAGGCCCCGGGTCGATCTGGTAATAGGAGGTTCCCATGGCCTGTCCCCGGAAGTAAAGCAAAGAGCCGATCACCGCATTTCCTTCTCCCCCATGACCTTCCCCCATCAGATGGCCGTTCTCATCCTCAGCGAGCAGCTTTATCGCGGCTTCAAGATAATTAAGGGTGAGCCCTACCACAAGTAATCCGGGGACAGGGTGGCTGACAGCATTATAGCATTATTAAATTCTTTCCCAGGTTTTTGGATGCCATTTTCAACTGATTGCCATTTAGTTAGCGTCCTATAATTGGCGAAAAAAGACATAAATATACATTAATACTTTGTGCTATAATTAACAAGTAAAAGTATCTGCTGCAGAAGGCGGCTAAATTCCTTTTTAACCCAATTTCGTTAAGGGCTGGTGGTTAGTGGTAGACATCAATATATGAAAGGGGATTAGCAATGGCTAATATGTGTATGACCAACCTGAGGGTTGCTGAAGCTATGACCCGTAATTTCGGTACTGTTTATCAGGATACACCCGTTCATATAGTAGCTGACTTAATGCTCCAAAATCATTGGGGTGAAGCCTTGATTATTGACCGTGACGGTACCCTGCAGGGGATTATTACCCAGGAACATTTGGTTAGGAGTATTGCCGGGGGCGTACCCCAGGATATGCCTATAAAGGAAATCGGCTATGGCGATGTGATTACCACTCGTGACGAAGAAGAACTGGTTGATGCCCGCGACGTTATGCGTCAATATCGGATAGGGCGTCTACCGGTTTTGGATAATTCCGGGGCAATCATAGGCATGTTGACTGCCAGGGATGTCTGCAACGGATTTTCCAGCAAACTGGAGATGCTGGGAGAGCATATGTATGCGGTCATGGAGAACATCGCTGAGGCCATTCAGGTTATAACCTGTGAAGGGATAGTATGCTTCTGGAATCAAGAGGCGGAAAGGCTGTTCGGAATTAAGGCGGAGGAAATAGCCGGTCAAAAAATGGCCGACTTTTTTCCGGACGATCTCTTACTCAAGGTGATACATACCCTTGACACCTACCATAATGTTCCCTGTGAGTTAAAAGAAGGCCAGTATGTAATGCGCAGTGCGGTACCGGTAATCCTTCCCGGCGGTGAAATCGTGGGAGCGGTCTGCACCACCCAGGATGTCACCCACTACCGTACTCTTATGGACCGACTGGATAAAGCCAATTCCAGGGTAAGAAACCTGGAGAGGATAATCGGGCTGAAGGAAGAAGAAAAGGACAAATCATTTTATACCGTGAATCCCAAGACCAGGCGGGTCTTGCTTCAAGCCCAAAAGGTGGCTTGTACTGACGCTACCGTTTTAATCCAGGGCGAAAGCGGAACCGGAAAAGAGCTGATGGCCCGGGTTTTATATGAGAACAGTAAAAGGAACCGGCAGCCATTTATTGAGGTAAACTGCAGTGCTATTCCGGAAACCCTCTTTGAGAGCGAAATGTTCGGTTATGAATCCGGAACCTTCACCGGGGCACAGAAAAACGGCAAAAAGGGCAAATTTGAACTTGCACAGGGGGGGACCATTTTCCTTGACGAAATTGGAGAATTACCCTTGGAAATGCAGGCTAAACTGCTGCGGGTTCTACAGGAAAGGCGTTTTTACCGGGTGGGAGGCACCACTCCTATTACTTGTGACGTAAGAGTGGTAGCGGCTACCAATCAGAATCTTAGCCAGCTGGTTGAAGAAGGAAAGTTCAGAAGTGACTTATACTATCGTCTTAATGTAGTAATCCTGGAGATACCGCCGCTCAGGCAGAGAAAAGATGATATACCGGGTCTGGCCCGGCGTTTTCTGAAACAGCTCGCCTTTGAATATGAACGTACGATTGATACACTGGAAGATGAAGTTATAGATATATTCGCGAATTATTCCTGGCCCGGTAACGTACGCCAGCTGCATAACCTTCTGGAAAGCGTGGTTATTTTAGCTGAGGGAAGCCAGATCTGCCAAAAATCACTGGAGGAGGCCGGGGTTCTGGAATTATTGCTTGATGAAACAGCAAACAATAATTCCAGAGTATCGGCTGAGGCGGCAGATAATGATTCGGCAGTATTCCCTGCCAGCCTGGATGATATGGTAGTAAAGCATGAGCGGGAAGTGATTATCAGGGCTTTGGAAAAGTGCCGCAATAATAAAGCAGAAGCCGCTAAGATGCTGGGAATACCACGAAGCACTCTATATTATAAGCTAAAATCTCTGGGGATAAGTGCAAAGCAAGGGCTGAATAATTGAAGCGCAATCCCTAATTTCATAATTGTTTATGATAGTGTCAGTTTCTTAAACAGTTTTTTAAGAAGCTGACACTTTTTTATAATAGTATGTACATTTCATCACAACCTCCTGCTGACTAAGGTTCGTATAATCATGGTTGCCGCTCTGCTTATATATCTTGATAAGCACGCTATTCAGCCATCGTGATAATGAAATTAGATAAAGCCGATCTATTCTGGCATATCATTTGCAATATATAAAGGCGAAATTACTTCCTGACAGGATTCTATTACAAGGGAGTGGGTTGTGTGCCCAGAGAAAGGGAGAAGGATTGGAACGACAATCTATATGCAGCAATAGACCGATATAAGCTGGTGGAGAATCTGGAGCAGTGCCTGCAGTGTGGAAAATGCACCGGCAATTGCCCGGTAGCTGCCCTGACCCCATCATACAATCCCCGGGCTATAGTCAATGATATTCTGGCGGGAAGCCCGGTGCGTCTGCTGGACAGTGAAGAGATCTGGAGATGTTTATGGTGCGGCAATTGTTATCGGGTTTGTCCGGTCGATATCCAATATCCGCTTTTAATGATGCAGATCAGATATATGGCTCTGGAGAATGGTTATGGACTGCAGTATGTGCTTCCGATCAATAAATTTGCCTTCCGGGCAATGGAAAAAGGGCTGACCTTTGTCCCGGGCCGGAAGGGAATTGAAAAAATAATGCGTCTGCGTACTTCCATAGGCGTGGAACCCTGGCCTGAGGTTTCCCCTAAGGCAATTCAGGAATATAGAGAGATATTTGAACAGACCGGAGCCCAGGAATGGATGCAGAACCTGGAAAGCCGGTCCGGGAAACCGCTGAGATTAAGTTATGCAGAGGGGAGACTGGCTCATGAATAAACAACGGGTCATAACACCCTGTGAACGCATAGGAGAACCGCCGGAGAAGCTATTCCTGTTCCGCAGCTGTACGGGCAGCATGGAATATCCCGGCACCGAAAATGCCGTTAAAGAAGTTCTCAAGCTCCTGGGGATAGAGGTAATAATGGATCCGGATCAGACCTGTTGTTCAGGCTATATACTCACCTGTTCCGGATATACACCGGAACCCTCCCTGACCATTACCGCCCGCAACCTGGCTATAGTTGAGCAGAAATATGACCTGGATACCTATGTGTTCTGCAATGGCTGCTTTGGTTATATAACCGAACTGGCCCATATTCTAAACGCCAGTCAGGATTACAAGGACATGGCCAACCAGCTTATCGCTCAATGGGGCTACAACTATCAGGCCAAGACCAGGATATTCCACGTCCAGGAACTATACTACCTTCTAATTGACAAAATACGGGAACTGCTAGTGCATCCTTTACATGGACTGAGGGTAGCATGCCATTATGGCTGCCATTATCTGGGCCGGCAATACGGTGTTTTGGACGATGGCGACCTGCCTACTTTTCACGAGGAGATCATCACTGCCCTGGGGGGAACTCCAGTGTTCTACAAAGAGCGCAGAATGTGCTGCGGTTATGCGGTGGGAAGAGGCTTTACTCATAAAGAGAGCGTAGTGCAGCCCCACTTGGCCCGCAAGTTTGACAGTGCCCAAGAAGAAGGAGTGGAACTCATAACTACGGTATGCCCGGGCTGCAATGTGGCCCTGGACCGGGAACAGCCCAACCTGGCTGCAAGAGGCTTCGGGCCTTATGCCATCCCGGTTATTGATTTGGGGCAGCTCATTGCTTTGGCCCTGGGAGTACCAATTTGGAAGCTGGGATTTAATGCGAATACAGTTCCGGTCAGCGGGGTGTTAAACCAACTGGGTTTAGGGAAAGGGGACTAGCTTGATGAGTACAGTGAAAACAGCTCTGGTAATCGGCGCCGGGCCGGCAGGCATGGAAGCCGCAGTAAAAATAGGAGGGGCGGGGTATCGGGTGATACTGGCAGATAGGGCAGATTCTCTGGGAGGGACCCTGCGCCAGTTGTGCAGCAGCTTTCCACGCTGGGAAGATCCGGCTGACCTGATTGCCTATAAAACCGAACAGATAAATAAATGCCCGCTTATTACCATAAAAACTAAAACTACCGTAGTTGCGGCTGAAAAAAACGGCAATGGCTATCTGGTTACTCTCGGTAGCGACGGCCTAACCAGTGAAATTCAGGCGGATGCGGTCATAATAGCTACCGGTTTTGAACTGTTTGACGCCTCCGTTTATGGAGAGTATGGCTATGGCAGCTTTGATAATGTGGTCAATTCTCTGGAATTTGAGGCGCTTTTAAAAGAATGGCAAGAAAACCAGGGAAAAACTGCTTCTCCCGGAACCGTAGCTTTCTTCAAATGCGTAGGTTCCCGGGATCGGGCCAAGGGATTGCCCTACTGTTCCAGGATATGCTGCATGTACACGGCTAAACAGGCCGGGCTGGTAAAGGAGCTTTTCCCTGACAGCAAATGCTATGTATTCTACATGGACTATCGGGCTGCCGGACGGGAGTATGAAGAGTTCGTCCGTTCGGTTATTGAACAGAGGCATGTTCGTTACGTCAGGGGCCGCCCGGCTAAAGTTTTACCGGAAGACGGCCGGCTCCTTATCCGGGCGGAAGACACTCTGATGGGGATGCCGGTAGAAATAGCGGCGGATATGGTGGTGCTGGCAGCGGCGATTGTACCGGGCCCGGGAACCAGACAGATAGCTCGTCTGTTCCGGATTAAGAGCGATGAATATGGATTTATTGACTATAACCGCAATGAACCGGCCAAGGCCGGGGACAGAGTATTCTTTGCCGGTGCCTGTGGCTTTGCCGTGGAAACCTTGGGGGCTATACAGCAGGGGGCAGCAGCGGCAGCAGAAGTAATAGCCCTGTTTAACCAGCCGAATGGGGAGGAGAAAAATGCCTGATGCCAGCGGAATAGAGACCCAAGCCTTTTTTAAAACCATAAAATTAGATGCCATAGACGATTCCCTGCCCCAGGAGATAAAGACAGCTTGCGGGGTGGATGTCGAGACCTGCCTGGAATGCGGTAAGTGCTCAGGGGGGTGCTCTAATGTCCGTATATTCGATATAACTCCCCGTCAGGTAGTCAAGCTGATAAAAACGGGGCAGGAAAAGCCGCTGCTTGCCATGGATGCCCTTTGGGCTTGTGTGTCCTGCCAGCTATGCGGGGACCGCTGCCCGGCTGGAATAGATATAGCCCGTATTATGGATTATTTGAGGGAAAAAGCTTACCAAAAAGGCATTAAGGCGACTCGCTACCAGGTGCAACTGTTTCACGAGCTTATGCTGGGTTTCATTAAAAAAACCGGCCGGGTAGCCGAAGGCCAGTTGATAATCAGATTTAACCTGAAAACGGGGCGGTATTTCAAAGATGCCGACCTGGGACGACGGTTGTTTTTGAAGGGTAAAATTAAGCCCTTTAGCTCCAAAATCAAGAACCGGGAAGACCTGCGGCGGATATTTCAAGAGTCTATAGAAAGAGAGGAAGACCAATGAATGTTGCTTATTTCCCCGGCTGTTCACTGCATGGCCTGGCATCGGAATACGATAGGTCTGCCCGTCTGGTTTGCAGACATCTGGGCATTAACTTGGAGGAGATTGAAGACTGGAACTGCTGCGGAGCAACTGCCGCCCACAGTCTGGATCATAAATTAAGTGTAAGCTTGGGGGCGCGCAACCTTAACCTGGTTAAGAAAATGAATTTGCATATGGTGACGGCGCCCTGTGCCGGTTGTTTCAACCGGTTGAAGACGGCTTCTTATGAACTCCGCCATAATCCCTCTATGGCTGAGGAAGTTGCCGCTATCATAAAGGCTCCGGCTCCGGTAGAAACCGAGGTCAGCAATCTTCTGCAGCTTTTTGTGGAGCAGACGGGTGTTTCTGCTATCGCCCAAAAAGTAGTGAGACCATTAAGCGGACTTAAATTAGCCGCCTACTACGGTTGTTTATTAACCCGACCCCAGCGGATAGCCCAGTTTGACGCTTCGGAGCAACCAGTTTCCCTGGATCAGCTTTTACAAGCGCTGGGGGCGGAACCCGTGATCTGGTCCCATAAGGCCGAGTGCTGCGGTGGAGGTTATGCCGCCTCGGAAACGGATATCGTAATTGATTTGGGGGGGCAGGTTCTGGAGGCGGCCCGGCAGGCCGGAGCCCAAGCCATAGTAGTAGCCTGCCCCATGTGTCAGGCCAACCTTGATACCCGGCAGAAGGCGATTGAAGTGAACCGGGGGCAAAAATATAATCTGCCCATCATCTATTTCACCCAATTGATGGGGTTGGCCTTTGGCTATTCTCTTCGGCAGTTAGGCTTCAACCAACAATTAAACAGTGCCGTTACCCTGTTAAAACAACGGGGATGGGGATAGAAGATCTATTAAAACAGCAGAGGAGGTGAAAAAGAGGCTGACTGCAGCCAAGACAGCCAGCCGCACATAAAAACTTACCACTACCATTTTAAATCATAATCCCGAGGTTAGGAAATGGAGATTGGAGTTTTGTTTAAAAGGAGGTATTGTCTTGAATAATAAGCTTATCACGATGCAGGAAGCAGTTTCCAAGTATACGTGGGAAGGCATGACATTTGCCCATGGCGGAGCCTTGCCGGTCGGATCCGACTGCATAGCCTTTTTCCGGGAGATGGTGCGTCAGGGAGTCAAAGGCATAAACTGCATTTCCAACTGTAATACCCAGGGAACCAACTTGCTGGCTGCCGCAGGCGGCATAGCCCGTATGGAAGTCGGATTCTCCGGCCTGGAGGTCTATGGTTTTGCCAATGGTTTAAAAAGAGCGGTGGAAAGCGGGCAAACTATTCTGGAGGACTATTCCAACGGCGGCATCCCCATCAGGGTTATGGGCGGCGCTCTGGGCTGGCCCTTTGTACCCACCTTCATAAACTACGGCTGTGACCAGGCCTGGTGTTCAGCCGACGAACCCGATATATATCCCAACCCTAACAAAATACGTGAAGTTACCGATCCCTTTACCGGTAAAAAGATGGGAGCCTTTAAGAGCATCACTCCTGATGTGGCGGTAATCCATGTAACCATGGCTGATGAACAAGGTAATGGCATTATGCTGGGTACTGAGTGGAGCCGTTTTGAACTATCCCGGGCGGCCAAAAAGGTAGTTTTACAGGCCGATTATATTGTCGACACCGACTGCATGCGGCAGTTCCCCAATCTGGTTCGTATTCCCGACCTGGTCGTAGAGGCGGTAGTATACTGGCCCATGGGAGTTTGGCCGGCATGCTCCACCGGCTGCTATGACAGTGATGAAGAGCACTTCTTTGCCATGAACAAAATGCTTAAAACTGAAGAGGGAACTCAGGAATATATTGAAAAATACGTCAAGAGCTACAGCAACCACCAGGAATTCCGGGAAGTAATAGGCAAGGATAAGATCACCAAACTGAGCGACACGGCTACTGCCTTCCTGATGGATCCCTACAGAAAATGGATTAAGAGTGACGCCGAAGTACAAGAACTCATGGGAGGGAGGTAAAATCATGGATTATTCAAAAAACGAAATGATGGCTATAGCGACCGGCAGAGAATTTCAGGATGGTGAGCTTGCCATATTTGGGGTAGGGCTCAGTATGCTGGCGGGATTCTTCGCTCAGAAGAATCATGCCCCCAATCTGATCGCTTTCACCGAAGGCGGCGTTTATGGGTCCACTCCGGTGGGAGGACTGCCCTGGGGTATTGAAGACAATCGCATTTCGGCCAATGCCACCAGTTTCACCAATGCGGTCGACGCATTGTGCATGCTGGTAGCTGCCGGTAAAGTTGACAATGCCGTTATCGGCGCGGCCCAGATTGATAAATTCGGCAATGTCAACACCACCGGCATTTGGGAACCTGGCACCCAGCCGTGGAAAGTAGGAAAGTATACTCTGCCCAAAGTAAGGCTGAATGGCAGCGGCGGCGCCAATGAAATAGCCGTAGGCGCCAAAAAATACTTGATTATGGCGGCCCATGAAAAGAAAAGATTTGCTGAAAAAGTGGATTATGTTTCTTCCCCGGGATACCTTAACGGCGGCAATGACCGTGAAAAATACGGCTTCCCCGGAGGCGGCCCGGCAGCCATTATTACCAATCTGGGAATTTTAAGACCAGACCCGGTAACCAGGGAATTTATTCTGGATGCTTATTTCAGCTTTTCTTCCGTGGAAGAAATCCTGGAAAATACGGGCTGGGAACTTAAAGTTTCCCCCCGGGTCAAAATGGTGCCCGAACCCACCGAAAAAGAACTGGAAAATCTGAGAGCGGTAGATGAAACTGGATCTTTACGCAAAAAATAATTGGTAATACCGGGCGGGTTGCAATTGGCCGATGTTGCAGGACAAAGGATTGTAGGAGCTGGCAGGGGCTGCAGGGCTGGCCGGTTGGTTCCCGGAGGTTACGGCCTCCGGCCTCCTGTATCGGATTACCGGACTCAATAATAGGAGAGGAGTGGCTTTATTGAGCAAAATTCCTGCAATATCCGAGGCGGCAATTAAAAAGACCATGTCTTACCGCTATGCTATTTATTTGGTGGTTGCCCTGGCATACTTCTTTGTCTATTTTCACCGGGTATCGCCATCAGTAATGGCTCCCGAGCTTACAACAGCCTTCGGCATAGGCGCTTCCGGCCTGGGGTTGTTCAGTTCCATGTACTTTTGGGCGTATGCCATTGGTCAGCTGCCTTCGGGGATTATGGCTGACCGCCTGGGGGTGCGGACCACAATCAGTATATTTGTCGGCGTAGCAGGTGTCGGCGCTCTTATCTTCGGTATGGCCAGCGGTTTCAACATGGCTCTGGCGGGGCGTTTCCTGGTTGGATTCGGGGTAGGTTTTGTCTATGTACCTGCCATGCGCTTTTTGGCGGATTGGTTTAAATCCACTGAATTTGCCACCTATTCCGGTATCCTGCTGGGTATAGGCAATGCCGGCGCTCTGGCCGCGGCTGCCCCTTTGGTGGTCCTGATGGGGGCCATAGGCTGGAGAAGCTCCATGACTTCGGTTGGCATTGTCTCAATAATTATAGCGGTGCTTTGCTTCCTGATTATACGGAATAAACCGGGAGAAGTCGGCGGAGCCAGTCCGGCCCAAATGGAAGGCCGTCCTGAGACCAAGGCTTCAACCTCCTTTACTGTTGGTGAGGCCATTGGTATGACGGCTAAGAGCTGGAATGTCTGGACCATAATCATATTATTCTTCGTATGGTATGGTACCATAATGGCTTTCCAGGGACTTTGGGCCAGCCCCTGGCTGATGAATGTCTATGGTATGACCAAGGCTGAGGCCGGCAAGTATATAACCCTGATTCCCATTGGCATGATAGTGGGTTGTCCCCTGTCCGGGGTAATAGCCGATAAGATTCTCAAATCGAAATACAAAGTTGTGGTGATGGGCGCCGTCGGAGCGATTGCAGTCTGGATACCCATGGTGTTCATGATTGATAACCTGTCTCCCGGAATACTGTCGGTATTGATGTTTCTATATGGCTATTTCAACGGTCACTTTGTAGTAATGTACGCTAACCTTAAGGAGAACGTGGAACCTGCCATACAGGGGACAGCTACCGGATTTTTAAATACTTTTGTCTTTGTAGGCGGCGCTTTGTTCCAACAGATTACAGCTGCTATTGTAGCTAAAGCGCCGGTAGTTAATGAAGCTATAGCCACCTCCGGCTTTAAATCAGCCTTCGTATTCTGTCTGGCGGCATTGCTGGTAGCCCTGGCTATATTTTTAACCCAGAAAAAAACTGTTTCAGCTTCATAGCAGGCGTTTTAAGGTACCGGAAATAGGTTATAGTCCGTAGAGAAATAATGTTTTCTCTACCCGCGATTTGATTTTGGAGAACTAAAAATGGTTGATTATGGAGGCTGTTTCATAAAATTCATATAAGGAGGATATATAAATATGCGAGAAAAATTAATGTCGCTGGCCCAGGCAGCCGACCTGATTAAAGACGGCATGTTGCTGGGGATAGGCGGAAATGGTATGCACCGCAACCCGGTTTTGTTTTCCCTGGCCCTGACCCGGAAACCTCTTAAAGAGTTAAAGGTGTGCGGAGCTGCCCCTGGTATTGGCGCCGACATCCTGCTTGCCACTTTCCAGGCTGATACCGCGTATTTTGGATTCTTTGGCCTGGAAAATGAGGCCGGACTGGCTCCCGGCATGCGCAAAGCCATGGAAGGGCCTGAACCTAAAGCCAGGGCTATGGAAGGCTCCTGAACAGCTCAAATTCACGCTCTCCGTGCGGGAGCTTATGGAGTCCCTTTCCTTCCGGTTGGCGGTATGTGGGGTAGTGACCTGGTAGCCCAGCGGCCCGAGTTCTTCCAGGTGGTAAAGAGTCCATTTGATGATACGGAAGTAGTATGTGTCAAAGCCCTGGTTCCCGATTATGCCATAGTCCATGTCCAGGAAGCAGATATCTACGGCAACTGCCGTATACTGGGACCAAGCTATCAGGATGCCCTGCTGGCCCGGGCGGCCAGAAAGACCATAGTAACGACGGAAAGAATAGTAGGGACTTACCGCATGCAGGAAGAACCAAAACTTACGGCTATACCCCATATGCTGGTGGAAGCCGTGGTGGAGCTTCCCGGCGGAGCCCGGCCCGGTATTTGTTACCCGGAATACCAGACTGTAACCTGGGATGACCACAAGGCTTATCAAAAGGCGGTTAAAGCTGGCGAGGTACCTCAGTTTGCGGCTAAAATGCTGGAAGGGAGGCTATAAGCATGGAATATGGCAAAGATTACGGCAAGCCGGAAATGATGGCAGCAGCCATTATTCGTGAAATAAGAGAAGGCGATGTAGTATTCCATGGCCTGGCTTCATCTACTCCTATGGTTGCCATGAAGGCAGCTAAAGCCTTGGGTAAAGAATTTACCTATGTCACGTTAAGTGATGGCCTGGATCACGACTGGAGCAATCCTCCTACGGTAGCTTCCACCCTGACTGCCAACACCTATGAAGGATCGGTGGCCACCTTTGGCCTGGATGAAATATTTGACCTTTATGCTTCGGGCAAAGGTGATATTGCTTTCTTATCCTGCCTGCAGATGGATAAATCAGGCCGTATCGCCATGTCTTATCTGGGCGGCGATTATGACCATCCCAAACTTAGAGGGCCGGGCGGCGCCGGAAGTGCAACTCTGACCCCGGTTACTCCCAGGACTACTATCTGGAAAACAGTGCATGATAAAAGAACCTTTGTCGAGCACGTAGATTTTGCTACTACCGCCCCGGATATCAATAAAGATTTTACTTTGATAACGCCCCTGTGTATATTCCGTAAACCGGCAGGAGAAAAATACCTGAAATTGGATTGCATTTTCCCTTATACTACCGTCGAGGAGGTCAAGGAGAATACCGGCTGGATTATTGACGAGAAGGAAGCGCCGGTTATGGATCCCCCGACTGAGCAGGAACTGGCGGCACTTAAGAGGGTTGATCCTCATAATATCCTGGCATTTGAATTTAAATAATGGCGGTTGAGGATTGCGGGCTGGTAAGGCGGGAAAATGGTACAGCAGTGCCAACCCGCCTTTATAATTTGAGGAATAGAAAACAGGGATGACAGTTAAGAAAATAATTAGTATGCTGGGGTTAGAATAGGGAAAGGTGGTGAGTAAACCGGTTAGCAGGTTAAGTAGGATTATTCGATTCTTGGCCGATGCTGACCGGAATCGCTATGAGTAAAATCATAATAGTGGGAGGGGTGGCTGCCGGAGCCAGCACCGCAGCCCGGTTAAGAAGGCTGGATGAAAATACCGAAATCATTATGATCGAACGGGGCGAAGACATATCTTTTGCCAATTGCGGTTTACCCTATTATATCGGCGGCGCCATAAAAAAAAGGAGCCGTCTCCTGGTGCAGACGCCGTATTCTATGTACGAGAGGTTTAACATAGACGTACGTACCTTGAGTGAAGTCAGGCGCATTGATAAAGAGAACAAAATAATTGAAATAACCGATCTGCCCCATAATGAAACTTATCAGGAAAGCTATGATTATCTGGTTCTGTGTCCGGGGGCCCAGCCGGTAGTGCCACCCGTTCCCGGTATCAATGATAAGGACAATGTCTTCAGTGTGAGAAATATTCCTGACAGTGATCGGATTAAAATGTATATAGAGCAAATGGAAGTAAACCAGGCTGCTGTCTTGGGCGGTGGATTTATTGGCATGGAAATGGTGGAAATACTTGCTCAGAAGGGAATTGAGATTACCCTCATAGAAGCCGGCCCCCAGATTATCAATGCCCTGGATGAGGAAATGGCGATTATCGTCAATGATTATCTGCAGAACCAAGAGGTCGATATCATATTGAATGACCGGGCGGTTGCCTTGGAGGGAAGCAACCGGGTGGAGCAGATAGTACTTGCCAGCGGGAAGACCATAGCCACCGATATGGTTATTTTGGGTACGGGAGTAAAACCGGAGGTGTGGCTGGCTGAAGAGGCCGGGCTTACTTTGGGCTCCACCGGCGGCATACTGGTAAACGAATATCTGCAAACCTCCGACCCTTTCATTTACGCTGCCGGCGACGCTATTCAGATTAAAGACTTTGTCAGCGGCGAGGATGGGCTGGTACCGCTGGCCGGTCCCGCCAACCGCCAGGGCTGGATAGTAGCCAACAATATTGCCGGACGGCGGATCAGGTATTCCGGTAGCCAGGGTACGGGAATAATCAAAATAATGGCTATGACGGCGGCCTTTACGGGGAAAAATGAAAAACAACTGCAGAAAATAGGCAGGGAATACCTGGCCTGTCATATTCATCCCAATTCCCATGCTGTTTATTATCCCGGCGCCAGCATGATGACGATCAAGCTGCTTTTCACCCCCGGAGAGGGAAAGGTGTTGGGAGCCCAGATCGTCGGTTATGACGGAGTCGACAAGCGTATTGATGTACTGGCCACGGCTATCCGGGCAGGTTTTACGGTGTTTGATTTACAGGAATTGGAGCTGGCTTATGCCCCTCCCTATTCCTCCGCCAAAGACCCGGTAAATATGGCCGCTTACGCAGCCGGAAATATGGTCAATAAGGATGTCACAGTGATACCCTGGACTGAGGTAGACGACAAGGTTGCCGACGGATCTTACCTTATTGACGTCCGTACCCGGAAAGAAACCGAAAAGGGTATGGCAAACGGAGCGCATAATATTCCCGTCGATGAGATGCGAACCAGACTTGACGAGATACCTAAGGACAGGGAGAACCTGGTTTATTGCCAGGTAGGGCTGCGCAGTTATATTGCCAGCAGAATTTTACGGCAGAATGGGTTTGATGTTAAGAATATAAGCGGAGGCTATGAAAGCTATAAGTTTTATGAAAAGTTAACCAGGCGCTGAGCTAAAATCAATCAATATCTAGGCTGAAAATGAGCAGAATAATACCATAACCGATATTATTTATGCTATTGTAAGGGGGATGGATTCATACCATCCCCCTTCATGCTTGGGAAAACTAATATGGCAAATTATTCAGGAGGTTATTATGCAGGAATGGATTATTTCCATTATGCAGCAATTCGGGTATTTAGGCGTATTCTTATTGATAGTTTTAGAAAATATATTCCCGCCCATTCCTTCCGAAGTTATACTCTCATTTGGCGGCTTTATGACCCATTACACGGAAATGTCCATTATTATAGTTATTTTAGTGGCTACCCTGGGCTCAGTCTCAGGTGCGCTAATTCTTTATCAATTAGGTAAAAAGCTTAATAACCAGGCTATCAGAAACATAATCGGAAAATATGGGACAATCTTAGGACTGACCATGAATGACATGGAAAGAACCACGCGATTTTATAAAAAATACGAAAATAAAACCGTATTCTTTGGCCGTATGGTTCCGGTAGTCAGAAGCTTGATTTCCATACCGGCAGGTATGGCGGGAATGAATTTATCCCAATTTATTTTATTGACGGCAGCCGGGTCGCTTATCTGGAATACCCTTTTGGTGGGGGCGGGCGCATTGTTAGGCCATGCCTGGGGAGATATACTGCACATTGTCAATACCTACTCGACCATAACCTATATAGTGTTGACAGCGGGGGCAATCATTCTGGCTATTTTCCTGCTTAAAAAGAAAGCCGGGAAAAAATAAAATACCAGAAGATGAATGGCAGTAAAGACCGGTATAAAATTAGTCACTCTTTATCTTCCCAAACCGGATAATTTTTTTTATCGCTGTCTATAAAATGCCACCACTCATAATAAATACTGTCAAAACCGTTCTTTTTCATAACCTGTTCCAGTAAAAGGGCATTATGGGCAGATTCCTGACTGACATCGCTGAAATCCCGGTCGGCCTTGGCGGTAAAATCATCAAATCCGGTCGGCATAGGGAGTTCCTGGCCCTCTTTATTTACCAGAGTAACATCAACCGCTACTCCCCGGGAATGATAAGAAAAACCCTGATGAGGATTGATTACGAAACGGGTATCAGGGTACTTCTCCCACAACTTAAACTGAGCGGCGGGAGGGCGGTAAGCATCCCAAACCTTTATGGTATATCCGCCGGCAGCAAAATCGGCTTGAGCCGCCTTCAGCTTTTCTGCGGTTCCTCTCCTGAGGTAAGCTGTATTATCGTCATAAATTTTGGCCCCGGTGAAATTATTAGCCGTAGCGTAGCGCAGGTCCACTATAATTCCGGGGATATACTCATCCAAAGCGACCATATCCTGGGCGGTGGCTTTAAGATAGGTATTGCGCACCACCCTCTCTTTAGATGGCAAGAAGTATAGAGCAAGAGATAGAGCGGCTATAAACAATATAACAATAATGATGGATTGGCAGGGCCGGGATCTTTGACGCTTATTTCCTGCTTGCACCCAGAGACCTCCTGTCATAGTTTTATTAAGTAATATGGGTCCGGGCTGGATGAATTATACCGGCTGGATTTGTATCCCGGAAATTATTAAGGCTCTAAAAAATTGTCCTGGTTTGCGCTATAATTATTAAATATCCGGCATTACCGGTGGAACAATTAAGTTCTGAAACGGGAAAACCCGGATCGGCTTGATCCGGAGTAAAGAAAAATAATGGTGTTGATCGACAGTATCCTGCTTAAACCCTATTGTATAAAGGATATAATATAATAATGTGATGGCACTTGGCTAAAAGGAGGATATAGATAATGGAACCGGAACTGGAAAAGGTAAATCGGGAAGCGGATGAAAATGGGAAAAGCCCGTCTACGGGAAACTTTATCCAAAGTATTATCAGCGAGGATTTGCGTACGGGCAAGAACGGCGGGCGCGTTCATACCCGTTTTCCGCCCGAACCTAACGGTTATCTGCATATCGGCCATGCCAAGTCCATTTGCCTCAATTTCGGCCTGGCGGCCGCCAATGGCGGGATAACCAATCTTCGTTTTGATGATACCAATCCCAGTAAGGAAGAAGTGGAATATGTTGAATCCATTAAAACCGATGTCCGCTGGCTGGGATTTGACTGGGAAGAGCGAATGTTTTTCGCCTCAGATTACTTTGAGCAGCTGTATAACTTTGCGGTTCAGTTGATAAAGGCGGGGAAGGCTTATGTATGCGACCTTTCTGCTCAGGAGATAAAAGACTACCGCGGTACCCTGATTCAGCCGGGGAAAGAAAGCCCTTATCGCAATCGTTCGGCGGAGGAAAACCTGGATTTATTCGAGCGTATGCGGAGGGGGGAGTTTGAGGATGGCTCCCGGGTTTTAAGGGCCAAAATAGACATGGCGTCACCCAATCTTAATATGCGCGACCCGGTATTGTACCGTATCTTGAGGGCTACCCACCACCGTACCGGTGACAAATGGTGCATATATCCCATGTATGATTATGCCCATCCCCTTTCCGATGCGTTGGAAAGCATCACCCATTCCATATGTACTCTGGAATTTGCCGATCACCGTCCCCTTTACGACTGGGCCATTGACAATGTTGACTACGATGTCGCAGCTCACGGACGTCCCCAGCAGATTGAGTTTGCCCGCTTGAACCTTAGTCATACCGTAATGAGCAAGCGCAAACTAAGGCAACTGGTAGAGGAAGGATATGTGAGAGGCTGGGACGACCCTCGCATGCCTACCATATCAGGGCTGCGCCGACGGGGTTATACTCCGGCAGCGATCAGAGATTTCTGTGAACGCATCGGGGTGGCCAAGCGGGATAGCATGGTGGACATAGCTCTTCTGGAGCATTGCATCCGCGAAGAATTAAACCTGAAAGCTCCCCGGATTATGGCGGTCTTGCAGCCATTAAAGCTTATTATAGATAATTATCCGGAAGGCCAGGTGGAATGGCTGGAAGCTGAAAATAATCCCGAGGACCCGCAAGCCGGAAGCAGGAAAATACCATTTTCCCGCGAGATATATATTGAACAGGAAGATTTTATGGAAAACCCGCCTAAAAAATTCTTCCGCCTGGTTCCGGGCGGTGAAATCCGCTTAAAGAGCGCTTATATCATCAAGTGCGAACAGGTGGTCAAGAATGAAAAAAGGGAGATTGTAGAACTGCGCTGCAGCTATGACCCTGACTCTAAAAGCGGCGGAACTACGGCGGGGCGCAAGGTCAAAGGCACCTCGCACTGGGTATCGGCACCTCATGCCCTGCCGGCTGAAGTCAGACTGTATGACTACCTTTTTCTGGATGAGAATCCGGAAGAGGATGAAGAGGTGAACTTCATCCGTAAGATTAACCCCCGGTCCCTGGAAATACTGGGGAATTGCATGCTGGAACCTACCCTTGCCGGAGCGGCGGAAGGAAGCCGCTATCAGTTCATGCGCCAGGGTTATTTCTGCGTTGATCCGGATTCCACCGCTGAAAAACTGGTATTTAACCGTATCGTCTCTTTGAAAGACAGCTGGGCGCGAATGCAAAAGAAATAAAAGGAAACTAGCCTTTGTCCGTAAAGACTGCTGAAAATTTACAGCAGTCTTTTTTTTTGACTAATGACTTATAAAATGGAATACTTATTATAAGTAAAGGTGATTATACTTTGATATTGGGGGTAGAATAGATGAACAGTAGACCAAGCTGTTGCTCCAATCCGGTATCGGTAATACCGGCTGTATGCATGCTATGCGGCAGCCATTGCGGTATTAATGTAACTTTTGCCAATGGCGTACCGGCTAAAGTGGAAGGCCGGGCAGATCATCCTCTCAGCCCGGGATACATCTGCCCTAAAGGACAAGCCATTGCCGAGATATATAACTCCAAAGAACGGCTGCAAGTGCCCCTGCAGAAAACTACCGAGGGGGATTGGAAACAGCTGAGCTGGGCCGAAGCCATAGGCATATGGGCTGACAGGCTGCAGGCTATAAAAAAACAGTATGGCGCCGAGGCGGTAGCCGTTCATGTGGGGCAGGCGGGAGTAGGCAAGCAGTTTACCTCCTATGTGGAGAGATTTTGCCATGTCTTTGGTACTCCTAATTTTTCCACCTCAGAGAGCCACTGCCACCAATCCCGGGTAATGGCCAGCCGGATGACCTGTGGTTTTCATCCTCAGCCGGATTTCATGAGCGCCGGCCTTATCGTCTTGTGGGGACGTAACCCCCGGCAATCATCCCCGGAAGCCATGCAATTAATAAAGCAAGCCAGGCTGAAAGGGGCGAAGTTAATGGTAATAGACCCCCGGGCGCATGGGTTAGCCCGTCAGGCCGATCTGCACCTGCAGTTGAGACCTGGGAGTGATCTGGCTTTGGCTCTGGGTCTTTTGCACGTGATTATCAAAGAGCAGCTTTACGATCAGGATTTTGTGGCCCGGTGGACCAAGGGCTTTGTGGAACTGGCGGCAGCCGTAGATAAATGGAGTCCGGAAAAAGCGGAGCAGCTTACCGGAGTCAAGGCTGATGCTGTCCGGCAGGCAGCCCGCATTTACGCCCGCAGCACCCCGGCCTGTATTACCCCCGGGAATGCGGTTGAACTTAACATTGAAGGTTTCCAGGCTTTGCGTGCCATCACGATTATCCAGGCTATATGCGGTAATCTGGATATACGGGGAGGCGCCATGGCAACCCGCCATTTGCCTTTAACCTCTTTGGCCTTGAAAGAAAAAGTGCCGGTCCTTAAAAAAGCTGTAGGGCAGGAGGAATATCCCCTGTTTTTCAAGCATAGCGGCCAGGCCCAGGCCAATTTGCTGGCCGAAGCCATTCTGAGTGAACACCCCTATCCGATCAAGGCGGTGGTGATTGCAGGCAGTAATCCTCTCCTTACCTGGCCTAATGTCGGTAAAATCAAGGAAGCATTTTCTAAACTGGAACTGCTGGTGGTAATAGATAATTTCATGACTGAAACTGCACTTAAAGCTGACATGGTTTTGCCGGCAGCATTGTTTCTGGCCGAGACGGAAATATGGGAAAACTCCTGTTTTCCCGGTGAGAACCGGGTCGGAGCGGCCGGTAAGATAGTGGGGAACAGAGCCTGTCTTACCAACTGGGATTTATGGAAGCAATTAGCGGAAGAGATGGGGTATAAGGAATATTTCCCTTGGGAGAGCGAGGAAAAAGCCCTGGACTTCAGATTAAAAGCCTTGGGATTAAGCCTTTCCCGCTTAAGGCAGTATCCGGAGGGGGTGGTTTATGACCACTGGCAGGAGAAAAAATATGAAAAACAGGGCTTTGCTACTCCCTCGGGCAAGGTAGAGATCTACAGTGAGGAATTGGAGGCCTATGGTTATTCCCCGCTGCCGGCTTATGACGAAAACGAAGAAAACCAGAACAGCTATCCTGATGAAGATTACCCTCTGTTGCTCAGCAGCGGCGCCCGGTCCATGGCTTTTCTGCATTCACGTTATCGTAATATTCCATCCTTGCGCCGGCTGTCGCCCGCACCTTGGCTGGAGATTAATCCTTCTACGGCGGCTGCCATGGGTTTGAACGATGGGGACCAGGTTTTTCTGGAATCGTCTCAAGGCAGAGTAGCGGTACGATTAAAATTTACCGAGGAACTTTCCGGGCAGGTAGTCTATCTACTGCACGGTTGGAGGGAGGCTAATGTCAATATCTTAAGCGATGACCGGCTACTGGACCCGGTCACCGGCTTTCCGGCTTGCCGGGCGATAAGGATAAACATACGAAAGAAATAACATGCCGATATACAGTAATTAAAATAATGTAATAATACAACGTTATGGGTGTTATGCCGGGAAACTTATTGTTTCCCTATATGGCACCCATCATGTTGTCTTGATACTGTTGCAAAATAGTATTGTGGTTCTTAGGAGGTTCGGATATACTTTTTATGAAGCATAAACGTAAGATATGCAAAGTATAATAAAAAAGACGGTAAGGGGAGGACTGGAAAGTGGAAAAGGTCAAAGTGGAATTTATCAATACTTGTTCTTGCTGTGACGGCTATGGTGAAGTTTTACGGGATTTAGCCGCTAAATATCCGCAGCAGATAGATTTAAAGATTTACTACATGGGGAAAGACTTTGACTATCTGCCTAAATATGGTCCCGTAAGCCGCGGAACCTTAGTTATAAATGAAAGTGAGCGTTATGAGGAATTAAGCAGGAGGGTAATTGAAGGAGCAATTAATGTTGCTCTGGATAAAGCTAAATGATTAATGATTTTCTGCAATCCTGCTGGCAATTATTGAATGTAAGCTCATTTTGGCTGGTGGCAAGTTTCATCCTCTGCGGCTTATTACATATAGTATTGCGGCCGGAATTCTTGCAGCAGGCACTGGGTAATCGCAAATTATCCTCACTGGTGAAGGCCACCATATCGGGAATGCTGTTGCCTATTTGCAGTTGCGGGGTAGTACCTCTGGCTTTAAGTCTTTATTATTCAGGAGCTTATTTAGGCCCTACCCTGGCATTTTTAGTCGCTACCCCGATTATTAATCCCGCCGCGGTTTTAATGGCTTTGGCCCTGCTGGGTCCGCAGTTGACAATAATTTATGTTATCACCGGATTCATGCTGCCTATGATTATCGGTGTTATAGGAAACAAGTGGGGAAAAGAGGAGCTGGTATCCCCCATGGCGGCAGCCCTGCAGGAAAATGAGGCCCATACCCCGGCAGGAGCAGAGCCGAAAGCCTTTACGACCGTTAAGAATTCCTGGTCGCAAAAGATTTATAGCGGCTTGGATTGGGGATTTCGCAGCCTGGGCCTGCAGGTAAGCCGCTATGTTCTGGTGGGAATCTTATTGGCGGCTATTTTACTGGTAATTATTCCGGTAGGCTTTATCCAGGATTATCTGAGCAATCCTGATGTGATTTCTTTATTAGGAGTAGTGATTTTAGGCGCGGTTATGTATGTCTGCGCAGTTGGCCATATCCCTTTTATCGCAGCAATTATTGCAGCCGGAGCAGCGCCGGGAGTAGCCCTTACCTTTCTTTTGTCCGGAGTAGCCACCAATCTGCCGGAATTAATAAGTATTTACAAACTTATCGGGAAGAGAACGGTAGTTATATATGCGGTCACGCTAATAGTCGTCAGTATCCTGGTGGGCTATATTACCAATGCTTTGCTGCTGCCGGGATTTTCCCCGGTCTTTGATTTAAGCCATGCCCAAAATACCATTGATTTAGCTGATAAAATGTCTTTTACGGTTCCGGCCTGGGTGGAATATATTTGTTCGCTCATGATTATTGCCATGGGTATTATCGCCTGGTGGCCCTTATGCTGGGAGTGGGTTAGAAAATTAGGGGCAGGAGGGCTCAAATGTTTACCCAAAAAAGCTTGATCGGGCTTTTATTGGTGCTGATGCTTGGCATCGTAGGCTGCGGCAGCGAGGATCAGAAGGAAGAGAAAAATATAACCATAGATAAAGAGCATGAGCTGTATAAATATTTCACCGATGCCTATGAAGGGAAAAAGCCTCTTCTTACCGGGGTTAATGATATCAATAATGATGGGCGGGAAGATTTAATTGTCATTTATCAGGATACTTCTGCTGCCAATAAAATGATAGCCATCTGGGAAAAGGAAGGAACTATAGCTATTTCTGAGCCTGCCCCGGCACCGGTGGAAAATTGCCGGCTGGAATGGAAGGATATTGATGACCGGGACCCGATCGAACTGATCGTTTCCGGCTCTAAGGGGGTGAATGTGGGTTATGCCATATACCGTTGGGAAAACGGAGACTTCGTAAATGTCTTCGGAGAAGGTATGGAAGATTGCTGTTAGCTCGTAAGGTAAGAAAGACCAAAAAGGAAGTGTTTTTATAATGAAAAATACCAGGACATGTATTATGATGCTGGTTTTGCTTATGGGTATACTGGCTTTAGCAGGCTGCGGCAGCAGCCAGACATCACAGCAGCCTGAAGGCTCCGGGGATGACCTGGCGAAGCAGTTGGCGGAAAGTTATGATCTTAAGCCTTTAAGTGCTGAAGATGCGAATTATACCATTAATATGGGATATTATAACTGCGATCATATGACGGCTGCCTGTATCGGAAAGGATGCGGGGATATACGAAGCCTTAGGCTTAAAAGTTAACTTGACCGGTAACGGCAAGGTGCCTGAAGCTATGGCGGCAGGAAAAATGGATGTCGGCTATGCCGGCTGGACCACTACCCTGAGGGCGGTTCCCAAAGGCACGCCTCTTTTTATCGCCGCCCAGAACCATACCGGGGGAGCGGAATACCTGGTAGTAAGCAACGACATAAAAAAACCGGAAGACTTAATCGGCAAGAAAATATCAATTGGGACCGACCCGGAAACCCAGAATCTTAACTGGGCGGAATGGGCTACTCAGTTGGGGATCCCCCTTGACAGCAGCAAATATGAAACCTTTGATATGAGCGACCAGGACGAATACTTTGCTCTCAAAGCCGGTAAGCTGGATGCCTATATTTGCTGTGACCCCTGGGGTTCTATGGCGGAATATGAAAAGACCGGCCAGGTTATGATGAGGCAAAATACCCTGCGAGAGGGTAAGCTGGGCACCTGTTGCAAGGTAGCCATGCACCGGGATTTTGCCCAAGCCCATCCCGAATTGGCCCAACGTATTTTGCTGGCCCATACCTTATCGGTCCAATACATGTACGAACATCCTTATAAGGCGGCCGAGATATTCGCCAAGAATTACAATGTTCCTCTGGAAGTGGGCTTAATGACCATGTGGAAAAAGACTAATGAAGAGGGACGCACTATTTCCTGGGATCTGAATATGGATGAACTGAAAAATCAATTGGCGGCTATGCGGCAATACGGGGTGCAAGACGATATCAATACGGTTAAGGTAGAGGATTATGTGAATACTACTTATCTTGACGCCTGCGGCGCCATAGATTTCAAGACTTTTATTAAAGAAAAAGTGGATCCGGTATTCCCGCTGGATATGAGCTTTGCGGATTGGAAGGCTAAAGCTATGGAAGTGGACAATATTAAAGCGTAAGTTCGGAAAGCTTGATAATGAAAAATCGGAGAGGACTGCTATACACAGCAATTGTAATTATCGTCATTTATCTGGGGCTAACCACCTGGCGCGGCTCCCAGACAGAAATGAAGGGATTGCGGATTGCCTGCAATAATGATGCTGCCGGTTTGCTTATCGGATATTTAGCCGGGGAGGGCAGCGCCGCCCTGGAGGTGGTTGATATGAGTTATCAGCAACTGCAGGACTGCTGCAGCAGCCAGACCGAGCTGGCTCTGGCGGCAGGTAATTTTGATATGGCAGTGCTTTGCCCGGATGGTGCCGACAAACTGATTGCCAGTGGTCAGCCTTATCAGATTCTGGGGACAATAGTGGTCAACGCTAAAATATTAGTGACTGATCAGGATAAGGTGCCGCAGACAGTCGGTTATATGAACGGCCGGGAAACCCAAAAAAGATTGGTATGGTCCAATCTGAATGACAGTATTGTAATGAAACCCATACTTCCGGCAGGATTGCCCTATGCCCTGGAAAGAAATGCCGTGGAAGGGATCGTCCTTGATATTATGGATGCTCTGAAGATAGGCGGTTATCACACTCCTTTACCTTCGCCCTATCCGACTTCGGTATTGGTGGTGCATGAGGAACTGCTGGACCGCCCTGAATTGGCAAGCTTTATCCAGGCCTATAATCAAGCGGCGGAAGAACTTAACCGGCAGGAGATACTTAAGGTTGAATTAGCCAAAAAAGCGGGAATTGGCAATGGCAATAAAGAGGTAGAATTATGGCAAGAAATGGGGATACAGTTCCAAACGTTAAAATTGCGAAGTTGAACCTGGAGGAGATTGGGGAAAAATACCGGGGCACTTTATATACCCTTATGGTGGTGATTCTTTTAATGGTGATCTGGTATATAATTGCCAATCGGCTCCAAAATACTTTGCTGCTGCCTTATTTTCACGAAACCGTCAAGGAGTTTATCACCGCCTGGGTGGACTACGAAATCATGTCTAATCTGGCTTTGACCTTAAAAAGGGTATTTACCGGGTTTATATATGCCCTGATAATCGGTATACCGGTAGGACTGTTGATGGGTTATTCGGCAACGGCCATGCAGGCGATTTCACCCATCTTAAATTCCGTACGGCAGGTGCCGATCATGGCCTGGGTACCTCTATCCATTATCTGGTTTGGCTTGGGAGACGGCCCTACCGTGTTTTTGATAACTATGAGCGCGGTATTCCCTCTGGTTATTAACACCATCGCCGGAGTGCAGGGGATTGATCCCAATTATTACAATGCGGCCCGCAGCATGGGGGCTTCTTGGTCTGATATTATTCGCACTATCGTGGTCCCGGGAGCCCTGCCCAGCATTTTGACCGGCTGTCGTCTGGCTATGGGGGCGGGCTGGATGTCGGTAATATGTGCGGAGTTTATTGCCACCAGTGCCGGTTTCGGCTTTCTGATGGTGGAAGCCCAGGTGCGGCTGGAAACGGCACAGCTGTATGCTTTGATGTTTATGTCAGGACTGGTAGGCTTTTTTATTGACAAAGGTTTTATAACTTTAGAAAAGAGATTGACCGCATGGAGATTTAAAGATGGCTTTATTGGAAGTTAAAGGTATTACCAAAGTATTTGCCCAGAAGAAAAACAGTGCTCATATAGTTTTGGAAAATATGTCCTTCAGCGTGGAACGGGGGCAGTACGTTTCCCTCTTAGGGCCTTCGGGATGCGGCAAGACTACCCTCTTAACCCTGATGGGCGGTTTTATAGCCCCCGATGCCGGGGAAATAATTTTAGCGGACCAGAAAGTGGAAGATCCGGGACCGGATCGCGGCTTTGTTTTTCAAAACTATGCTCTTTTCCCCTGGATGACGGTAAAAGACAATATTCTCTATGCGCTGCGGGTAAAAAAAGTATCCTCAGCGGAACAGAATGAGCGTTTACAGGAGTTGCTGGATATTTCGCAGTTGCACGGCAGCGAAAATAAGTATCCGGTGCAGCTTTCCGGAGGCATGCAGCAGAGAGTTGCGATGGTCAGAGCTTTAGCCAGCCGGCCGGAAATACTGCTGCTGGATGAACCCTTGGGAGCGGTGGACTTCCAAATGCGGGAGCTTTTGCAGGAAGAGCTGGCAGCCTTGGTGGAAGGAGCAAAAACTACTGTGGTTATGGTAACTCACGATGTGGGTGAATCGGTTTATCTGAGTGATCGGGTTATAGTTATGTCCGCCCATAAAGGCCGGATAATACAGGATGTTCATATTGATCTCGACCGTCCCCGTAACCGGCAAAGTGCAGGTTTTAAAGCTTATGTCTCCGATCTCACAGAATTAGTGCGGCAGGCTTTTCGGGAAAAGACGGTTGCTGCCGAACCCCCGCCCGATTCAAATGAAAATAAGAACCAGTTCAGCTTTGTCGACGCTTATAACCGGATGTTCAGTCAATATACCAATAATGTTACCAATGGCAGGATAGCCAAATAATTATTATAAGGAGTGTTCAGAATGAGAGTCGCTTACATATTTTCAACCAACAATGCCCAGAGAATCCTGGATAAAATGATTATCCCCCAGATGCTGGAAGACCGTCACGGAGTTGAAGTGGCAGGGATGATGTTTTTCTTTGACAACACCTTCCTGCTGACCAAAGGCAGCAGCACCGGCGACAGGCTCCAGGAGATACATGAGAAATTCGGCACTGTTCTGATGGGGTGTGATATGTGTACTATTGAAAGGGGTATTGATGACAAATTGGTTGATGGCGCCTGCATAGGCTGCTTCCCTAATCTTTACGCGGTTTTGGGCAACGCCAGCATAGACCAGGTTATCACCCTGTAAATAGATTATCAAGGGACGGCAGGACTGAAAAAAGATCTTCATGCTGTTTAGCGTAATTATGGATACCGAGCGTTGCCAATTAATAAAACATGGTCTTGGGCAACAGTCTGAGGCTATTCCAGGCGGAATAGCCTCAGACTTGCATAATCAAGTCCATATTTTCCCTTCTCCCCGCTTGTCTATGGCTGCCATATCATTCAGTATTTATTGGTTCGGAATAGATTCGGACAATGATTTATAGTTCAGCCACGATTTTCCCGGTTTCGCTCACGTCGTAGTCGCCTAACCCCATCAATTCGGTTTTAAAGGCTTCGGAATTAAGATTGGTGATAACAGCCTGAAAGGTCGGGAGTTCAAAATCTTCCTTTTTAATAACCAATTCGTATCTTTCCTTTTGCAGCGGCACAAAATCAATATCCGGTACCTGCAGGGAAGCCTTTTTGTTGCCTACCCCCACATCAGCTATGCCCCGGGATACGGTACTGGCCACTGCCAGATGAGAAAATTCAAGGTTTTCATAGCCTTGGATAAGCCGGTGTTCAATTCCCCGCAGGTGGAGATGTTCGTCAGTCAGCACTCGGGCTCCTGATCCGGCTTCCCGGTTGACGAAACGAATTCCCGGCCTGGCCAGGTCTTCCCATTGCTTAATTTGGTGGGGATTGCCCCGGGCCACATAAAAACCGGCCATCCTAATGGCCAAATGGACGATCACCGCGGGAATACCCGGCAGAAGACGGCGTACGAAAGGAATGTTGTAAGTGTTGCTGTCGCCATCCCAGAGATGAGCTGCGCTTATATCAGCCTGCCCCTGATACATAGCCAAGAGTCCGGCGAAGCTCCCGACATATTGCCGATAAGCCCTGATCCCGAAGGGCTGGTACTCCAGGCGGCGTCCCAGAATATCCAGGGCAATATCCTGACCACAGATAACCAGTCCCGGCACTTTGATTCCCGGTTCACCACTTAACAGAGGCGCCTCGGCGGTAAAGGTGGAGGGAGCGGCAGGCAGATGGCTTTGTCCGGGGGCGGTTTGTTCCCTGACCTTGCCCTGTCTGATATATCCCTCCAGATCATTGATGTCAATTCTGATTTTCTTGCCTACGCGATAAGCTGGCAGATCCCCCCGCTTCACCATTTCGTAAACGGTGTATTTGCTTATTTTTAGTATCTTGGCTACTTCTTCCGCCGTCAGGGAAGTATCCTCTTTGCTCATGGTTAAAATCCTCCATATCTTAACATAATTAATGTTTATTATCGACAGTGAATGTTATTTTTAAATTAGTTATGCTATATTATGTTTAGATTTGAGGTAGCTTGACTTAGTTTACGTTAGTAAAAGTTTGGCTTAACCTCAATTAGTTCAATTAAACCAGCTAACTTTAATTGTAAACAAGAAAACCTCAAAATGCTATGGATATATTCAGAATAAACTAAAGGAGGGCAGTTTTATTCAGTTTTTTTATTAAAATTATTGGATCAGGAGGATATAAGATGATAAAGTTTAAATCAGTATCCAGGGTTTGGCTAGCTGCCAGCCTGATAATCGTTTTGCTGGCGGCGGGTATGGCAGGTTGCGGCCAGCAGGCGGACCAGGAAAAAGAGCCGGCGCCAAAGACTGCCGCCGAGCCGGTTACTCTGCTGGTGTCAGTTGCTGCAAGTCTGACCGATGCTGCGGCTGATCTGGAAAAGCTATACCAAGAAGAACACTCCAATGTTAGCTTTACTTTCAACCCGGCTTCTTCCGGCAAGCTGCAGCAGCAGATTGAGCAGGGAGCCCCGGCGGATGTGTTTATCTCTGCGGCCGAAGACAAGATGGATGCCCTGGAAGAGAAGGATTTGATTATTAAAGAAACCCGCAAGGATATTCTGAAAAATAGCATAGTCTTGATAGTGGCCAAAGATAACACTACTGTTAAAGGGTTCAATGACCTGAACAATGCTAAAGGTAAAATTGCTCTGGGCGAACCGGAATCAGTTCCGGCGGGAAAGTATGCTCAGGAATCGCTTACCAGTATGAATTTATGGGACCAGGTGCAGGCCAAGGCAGTTTATGCCCAAGATGTTCGCCAGGTTTTGGCTTATGTTGAGAGCGGGGACGCTGAAGCGGGTATAGTTTATAAGACTGACGCCCAAATATCCGATAAGGTAAAAATAGCGGCCCAGGCGGAGGGAAGTACCCATTCCTCTCTGGTTTACCCGGTAGCGGTAGTAAAAGCTAGTGAGAACCAGGAAGCAGCCCGGGATTTTGTAGAGTTCCTTTCCAGTGATGAAGCTCAGGCGGTTTTTGAAAAATACGGCTTTACCACTATAGAATAATAGTATCTTCAATATTTTAGATTGGAAAATATGACAGTGATGGACTTAGATCCGCTATGGATATCATTAAAAACGGCATTGCTGGCAACTGCCATCACTTTTATCCTGGGTATTGCGGCGGCACGCTGGATGGCAGGCCGGGACTTCAGGGGCAAAAGCCTGGTGGACGGTATTTTTATACTGCCCCTGGTTTTACCCCCCACGGTAGTTGGATTTATCCTGCTTTACATTTTTGGGCGTAACGCAGTGCTGGGAGCGCTATTTTTTGAGCTGGGGCGACCGATTGTTTTTTCCTGGTCGGCAACCGTTATTTCAGCTGTAGTTGTGGCTTTCCCTTTAATGTACCAGACGGCCCGGGGGGCTTTTGAACAAATTGACGCCAACATTGAGGATGCGGCGCGTACCCTGGGAGCATCCGAATGGACTACTTTCTGGCATATTACTATACCCCTGGCCTGGCCGGGAATAGCTGCCGGAACTATTCTGGCTTTTGCCCGTTCCCTGGGAGAATTCGGGGCCACCCTGATGCTGGCCGGCAATATCCCGGGAAAGACCCAGACTATACCGATAGCCATTTACTTCCTGGTGCAGGCGGGCAAATCGGAGCAGGCTATAACCTGGGTGCTGATAATACTGATAATCTCCCTGGCCAGTATTGTAGCTTTGAATTACTGGAGGAAATATCAGCAGCGCCGGCTGCAGCCTGTGGCTGGGGAGGTGTATTCTGATGCTTGACCTTGCCATCAGGAAGACCCTGCCGGAATTTAAATTGGAGGTGGCGTTCCGGGTTGACCGGGAAATAATGGCTATTCTCGGACCTTCCGGTTGTGGGAAAACCATGACTTTAAAGTGCATAGCGGGGTTGATGCTGCCTGACCAGGGTTTTATCAGGCTGAACCAACAGATTTTGTTTGACAGTGAGCAAGGGATCGACCTTCCCACCCGCCAGCGTAAAATTGGTTTCCTCTTTCAGAACTATGCCCTGTTTCCCCATTTGACAGTCTCCGATAATATAGCCTTTGGCATCCGCCATCTGCCCGCTGCGGAGCGCAGGGCCAGGGTGGAGCAGCTTTTGCCCCGCATGCGGCTGGAAGGTCTGGGGCACCGGTGCCCATCCGAGTTATCGGGAGGACAGCAGCAAAGGGCGGCTCTGGCCCGGGCTTTGGCTGCAGAACCGGAAGTATTGCTGCTGGATGAACCCTTTTCCGCTCTGGATACCATAGTAAAACAGCGGCTGGCCGAAGAATTACTGGAGATTCAGGAGTATTACCGGGGGCATGTGCTTTTTGTCACCCATAATCTGGCCGAGGCTTACCGCTTAAGCAGTAAAATGGCAGTTTATGAGGCCGGCGCTATACTGCAGTGGGGAGACCGGCAGAGCATCATTGAGTGCCCTGCCAGCAAGAAAGTAGCCCGTCTGACCGGGATGGATAATATCTTTGCCGCCCGGATAACTCAAATCCAGGGAAACCGGGTACAACTGGCCCTGGCCGGTGGAAACTTAACGGTATACCCGGAGAATCCGGGAAAAATAAAGGTAAATCAAACCGTATCTGCAGCTATTCGTGCCGAGTATGTGAGGCTGGCTGCGGATGAAAGGGAGAACTGTTTATCAGCCCGGCTGCTGGACTGTAGCGAGGAAGTTTCTTCCTTTAGCTATCGTTTTAATCTGGAGCCGGCTCCAGACCAGGTCATAATCAAAGCCTGGGTGCCGAAAATGGCGGGGCCTCGGTTAATCCCCGGGGGCGTCTATCGCCTTTATTTGCCTCCGGAAAAGCTGGTTTTGATTCCAGAAGAGGGGATATAAGGCCTTTGGCGCTAAGGAAGGGCGAGGAGGGCTGCTCTAATGGCTAAACTTTTCTAAGTTTTCCTGCTTTTGCGGTTGAATGAAAGGGCAGCGTTGATTTCGCCGCCGATGAGGATTACCATACTGCTCAGATAAAGCCACAGCAGTAAAATTATAATACCGCCTATACTGCCATAGGTGCGGGTGAAATTGCCGAACTGATTAATATAAAAGGAAAAGGCCCAGGAGGTAATAACCCAGCCCAGGCTGGAGAACACAGCTCCCGGAATAGTTTCCCGGAAGCTGATTTCTTTATTGGGAGCATAGCGGTAAAAGAAGGCGAAAACCACCAGCATTACCAGCAGCGGCAAGGCAAAACGATAGAACTGCCAGCTTTTCATAAAAAGTACGCTATCGCCCGCATAGATGAATAGAGCCTGCCCCAGTTGCCGGCCTAATACCAGAAGCACTAAAGCCAAAATAATCACCAGGGCCAAGCCGATGGTAAAAATAATAGCCATTCCCCGCACTTCCCAGAAAGGACGGCTTTCCTTCTCGTCGTAAGCCTTATTTATCCCGTGAATAACGGCGTTAATGCCATTGGAAGAGGCCCAGACAGCAAAAAGTGCCCCCAGGGAAAGCAAAGTTTGGCGATTTGAACTGAGTGTTTGGCGTACTACCTCTTTAACCACTTTAAAGGCTTCCGCCGGAAGCAAACGGGACAAATCATTAAGAACCTGTTCGCTGCTTATGGGAGTATAGCTTAAAAGGGTCAGGAGGAAAACCAGGAAAGGGAAAAAGGCCAACAGGAGATAATAGGTCAACTGAGCCCCCAGGGCTGGTATCTCGTGTTCTTGAAACCGCAGGTAAAAATCTTTCATTACCTGATAACCATTATGATATTTCATATTGAAACCTCCGTAACGATTTTGTACCTTTCCTTGCGGCCGCAAGAGCATCAGTTCCCCCGTAAAATATGATGGCATGGCTGCTGAAAAGAACACTATAACTATTATATTTACTGCATTCTAAATACTTATGTATATGGTAGTTCAGTCTGGTTTAGTTCAGTAGCTGGCTTATGCTGTTATTTTTCCCTCTCTTTCCGGTTATATCGCAGAATTAACCGGGACTTTAGCCTTGGCATTTGCCTGGTCGATAGGGGCAACCTGTATCATATTTGATTAGGACCTGGTTCGGGTCTTGTGTTATTGATAATTCAATTGGAAAATAAAAGCATGAAGATGCATTTTTTTCGCGGCATGTTTATAGCATTTGCTGATCTTGACCTGGTTTCAGGGAAGGAAAGAATATTATGGATGGGTCCACCCTAATAACCGATCAGCGCAATTTTATAATGCTGAAAATGTTATGGCTTATAGCTTTCACTACCTGTTTCTTTGACCTGGTGTCAGGCAGGCATTATGCCGCCTGGCAATATCTGGTTATGCTCATTTTTCTGCTTTTGCCTATTTTGTTACTGAAGGTAAAAAACTTTCCCCGGAGCGGTTATTTTTTATCTATGTTGCTTATCTGCTATCTCGGCGTACGCTTTTTCTGGCACCCTTCGCTTATTAACCTATTAACCCTCTATCCAGGCCTGCTGTTGGTTATGGTTTATCAAAACCCGGCCTTGATTCTAAGCGCGGGGATAACCATAACCCTGGTCAGTATAGGAGGGGTTTACCTGCAAGCGGACAGTATGATGGCCGCCGTGACCGGGATGCAGGTCTATTGGCTCAGCATACCCGGTTTAATTCTTACCGGTATAATGCTGGTGCTTAACCGTTTTTATACGGTCGCGGGCCGGCGGGCCGAAAACCACCAGCAGCAGTGGCGTAATATTCAGGAGGGACTTGGCGTCAGCATCTGGTCCTATGAAATAAATACGGGACGCTTGTTTCTTTCCCGGGGGGCGGAAGAGCTGATAGGATTACCGGTAGATTGGTTAATTAAGCAGCCGGAACATATTCGCAATTTAGTGCATCCTTATGATTCCTTGCGGCTGTTTGAGGCTTATAAGGAATTGTTGGCGGGTAAAAATAAAATTCTTGAGCATCGCCTGCTGTTGGCCGATGGCAGTACGCGATGGGTGCAGAATCTGGCGATACCGTTTAAGAGTCAGACGGGCGAAACAACCAGGATAGATGGTCTGATTATAGATATCAGCGAACAAAAAAACCGGGAAGAAAAGATAAAACATATGGCTTTTCACGATCAGTTGACCGGCTTACCTAACCGCACCATGTTTGAGAATTATTTCTCCCTCACTATGGCCGGAGAGAGGAACCGGGAACAGAAATTAGCCCTGATTTTTATTGATCTGGATAATTTCAAGCAGGTAAATGACGCTATGGGGCATGATGTAGGTGATATGCTCCTGAAAGAGGTGGGACAGCGGATTAAAACCGTCATGCGGGAAAATGACCTGCTGGCACGTTTGGGAGGAGATGAGTTTATAGCCTTGTTGACTTCCATTGCACCTGAAACCACTACACTGGTGGCGGAACGGATTTTAGATTCCCTGGCCCGCAGCTTTACTATTGCCGGCCATGAACTGCGGGTAAGCGCAAGTATTGGCATCAGTCTGTATCCGGAAGACGGCAAGGATCTGGAGACCCTGATTAAAAGTGCCGACGAGGCCATGTATACGGCCAAAAGGAAAGGCAAGAGCGGCTACTATTTCTATGCCGGCTAGGCAGTCAGGGACTGCAGCCGCAGGGCTTGCCTTATTAACTGTCCATGGCCCGCAGGATGCGACCAGCAAGGAAATAATACAATGGGCTTTTGACGCGGAATACCAGGAATTTAAAGGGAATAACGCGGAAGAGAACTTTAATAAAATCCGCGTACTCCCTTAAAAGATTCCGCGTCTAATGAATCTGCGTCTATTTTCATATTAACTACTGCAGCTCCGGGCTGGATTCAGAACCATTGACTTCACGGTTAAACTGCATTAACATCTGTTCCGCCTGTTCAAGATCCAACTGCTGCTGGGTGGATACAGCAGAGGCTGCATACTGTCGGACTTGCTGTACCTGGCCCAGGGCTTCCTCCAGTTTTTTTTGGGCATACTGAATATCCTGAGGACTAAGGCTGGCTTCAGCCTGCTGCACTACCCTGCGTGCCTGTTGAGCCGAAAGCATGGCTTGTTGCACTGACTGGCGGGCCTGCTCCAGACTTTTTTCCTGCCGGGTTGATGGTGCCACCATAGTCACCTCCTTATCTGATCTGGTTTTCTTCCAGCACGGTCTCCATCCAGCGAGGCTCCCAGGCCATGTTTTCATCCCGGTGCTCATTTTGAGTATCTTTAATTATGGTTATCATAGTGGAATTGAACATGGCAAAAACCTGATCGCCCTTCTGGAGCTTCATATCATCAAGAGCGCCGGTGCTTATCATTGCAGTCACAGCCTGGTCGCCAACATCCATTATCACTTCACTGACCACCGGCCCGCTTTTGACCTCCATCACGCTTGCCACCAGCTTATTGGGATCACTAATACGCAAGACAGTTCCTCCTTTTTTACTTATAGCTTGCGCGCTCAAGGAATAAATATGTAAAAAACCTGCTGATATTATGAGGGGGAGGTGAAAAAAGTAGAAAATATGAGACTTAACTGCCGGGCAGTTTCCTCAAAGGTGAGGTTGTTTTCCAGAATAAAGTCCGGGTTGAGGACATTCTGGATGACTGCGGTCAGTACTGCGGTCAGTACCCGGGGATCTATATCCTGCAGTAAAGACGGATTGGCTGCCATAAGCCGGTTTAAGACCGAGTGCAGATGTTTTAAGCGAAAAGCATCAATTTTGCTCCAGAGCTGGGGATAGTAGAGGCGCAGGTCATTCAGGGTAGCGGGATTAATAACAAACTGCCCCTGCAGGCAAAGATATTTTAACAGATTATTGAAAATAACCAGTGGGTTTTGTTCTCCCATCAGCATCTGCTTAACCTCTGCCGCCGTCCTCTGCATAAAATCGTCCAGAGTGGCTTCAATCACCGCCTCCTTGCTGTCAAAATAACGGTATACGGTGCGCTTGCTGACTCCCGCCTGGGAAGCCAGGGCATCCATGGTAAACCTGCGCAGTCCCTGATTCAGGGTCAGGCCCCGGCAGGCATTTATAATTCTTTCCCTGATGTCCATAAGCAAATCCTTTCTGCTAATTGATAGTTTTTCTAAATTTCAGCACACTGATGCTTAAGACCAGTACCGAAAACACCAGGAGTGATGTCACCTGTCCCAGCAGATAATTGAATCCGATTCCCTTAAGTATAATACCGCGGATTATATCCAGGTAATAGGTAAGGGGAATCAGATAGCTGAGGAAAAAGATTATCTTAGGCATGGCGGCCCGGGGGAAAAGAAATCCCGACAATAAGATGCTGGGCAGCATTACGAAAAAGGACATCTGAAAAGCCTGCATCTGGGTTTGGGCCAGGTTGGAAATCATCAGCCCCAGTCCCAGGGAGGCGGTTATAAAAAACAGGGTAAGAATATAAAGCTGTAGCAGACTGCCCCGTATAGGAACCTGAAAGACCAGGACTGCCACCAGTAAAGCCACGGTTATCTGCAGGTAGCCCAGAACAATATAGGGTACGATTTTACCTATCATCAGTTCCAGAGGTTTAACCGGAGTAACCAGCAGCTGTTCCAGGGTGCCCTGTTCCCTTTCCCGTACTATGGCTACCGAAGTGATTATAACCATGGTCATGGTGACGATTATTCCCAGGATGGCAGGAACCATATAATAAGCGGTGATGCCGTCCGGATTGTACCAGGGCCGAACCCGGATATCATAAGGAGGTCCGCTGGCCAAAGTTTTTTGGAAAAGGACCTGCTGGGATTTTAGCAGGCCTATAGAATTGGCGGTGGCAATAGCCTGGTTGGATACCATACTGTCACTGGCGTCTACGATTACCTGCACGGCTGCCGGAACTCCCCGTTTGACCTGACGGGCGAAATCAGGCGGGAAAATAATGCCTACCCGGGCTTCTCCGCTGTCAATGCGGCGGGTGACATCATCATAGCTGTCGGCAGCATGAGTGATGTCAAAATAGCCCGAAGCGCTGAAGGCTTCCAGCATATCGCGGCTGGAAGCGGACAGGGACTGGTCGAACACCACCGTGGGAATATGCTTTACCTCGGTTTGAATAGCGTAACCAAACAGCAGTAATTGCACCAGAGGGATCATAAAAATCAGAGCCAAAGTCAGGCGGTCTCTCCTCATCTGCAAAAATTCTTTTTTAATAATGGCTGTGGTCCTGTTCATGATAACTCCCGCCTCTCTTTACCTTGCCGGTGCAGCAGATTAATAAAAATGTCTTCCAGATTAGGTGTTAGCCGTACTGGTTCGCTCCCGGTGATCCTCTGCAGATCCTCTATACAGTCGCTGCCGGTAAGCAGCAGGTGGAGGGAAGGACCGTGAAAGCTGCATTCCTGGACAAAGGGAAGCGTTTCCAGAAATGATATCTGTCTGAAGGGGTCTGGCAGATCCAGCCTTACCAGACATCCCGGAAGGTCTTGCACCAATTGGTCGGGACTATCCAGAGCGAGCAGGCGGCCCTGATTAAAAAAGGCGATTTTATCACAACGCTCGGCCTCGTCCATAAAATGGGTGGAGACAATAACGGTGACTCCCCCGGCGGCCATTTCCTGAATGATATTGAAAAACTGCCGCCGGGCCGTGGGACTTACCCCGCTGGTGGGTTCGTCCAGAAATATCAGAGCCGGACGGGCCAGGATAGCACAACCCAGGGCCAGGCGCTGTTTGAAACCGGGGCTCAAGGAGGCCACCAGGACCTTTTCTTCCCCCTTTATACCTGCTAAGGCCATCATTTCTTCAATTCGCCTGCTTCTTTCCCGGGCCGGGATACTATAGATGCCGGCGTAGAAATCCAGGTTTTCCCGTACACTTAAATCATTGTAGAGGCTGAATTTCTGGGACATATATCCAATCCGGGCCTTTATTTTCTCGCTCTCCTGCTCCACATCGAAACCCAAAACCTCAGCTTTTCCCGAACTGGGCTTAAGGATTCCGCAGAGCATACGGATGGCAGTTGACTTTCCTGCTCCATTGGGGCCCAGAAACCCGCATACTTCCCCCCGGCCAACCTCGAGGTTGAGCTTATCCACGGCAGTAAAGCTGCCGAATTTCCGACTCAGGTCGAATGTTTCTACAGCATAAGTCATACTTCAGCTCCCGATCCGGCAAAAGCGGTTGCAGTCAGATAGACAAACAGATCTTCCATGGAAGGCTCTACTTCTTCCAGGGAGTAGTTTTCGCTGCCGGATGATTGAAGAAAAGTTTTCAGCAGATTGCTGCTGATTGCTATATCTTCGACGATAAGACGATGTTTGTAGCCATAAAACGAACTGTACAGCACTCCCGAAAGGCCATCAAAGAGATAGGGATCTCGGACCCCGCTTCTGACCTCCATTACCTGGTGCGAAAGCCTTTCTTTCAGGTGGACTGGCGTGTCTGCCGCCAACAGCTGCCCCTGGTTGATAAAGGCCAGGCGGTGGCAGAGCTCGGCTTCATCCATATAAGGGGTGGAGAGCAATATAGTCATTCCTTCATGGTTCAGCCGGTAAAGAATCTTCCAAAACTCTTTGCGGGAATCAGGGTCCACCCCGTAGGTGGGTTCATCCAGTACCAGGACATCCGGCCGGGTAAGCAGAGCACAGCTTAGGGCCAGTTTCTGCTTCATACCCCCGGAGAGCTGATCCGCCCGTCTGTTTTTAAAGGGGCTGAGCCCGGTTACAGTTAGAATTTCATCAGCCCGTTCCCGGATCAGGTCAGGGGCCAGTCCGTATAATGAGCCCCAGAAGCAGGTATTCTCTATCACGCTGAGATCACGGTAGAGGCTGAAGCGCTGGGGCATATATCCCAGTCTCCCCTTACTGATTTTATCCCTGGTGGCCCCATCCAACAGCACTTGCCCGCGGTCGGCTCGAAGCAAGCCGCAGATTATGCGCAAAAGGGTAGTCTTACCGGCGCCATCAGGTCCGATCAGGCCGAATATGGTTTGCCTCGGTACTTTAAGGCTTACCTGATTTACGGCAACCTTACCGGCAAAGGTTTTAGTCAGGTCGGCAACATCTATCATAGTGTTCAGCTCCCGGTAAAAATGACATCGGCGGGCATACCCGGTTTAAGCACCTGGTTCTGATTTTCTACTATTACTCTGACCGCAAAGACCACGTTGGCCCGTTCTTTTTTAGTCTGTATGGTTTTGGGAGTAAACTCACCCTGGGAGGCGATGTAGCTGACCCGGCCGGAAAAGGTTTGAGGACTGCCGCTTACGGTAATCTCCACAGGCTGGTTCAGTTTAACCCGGGAAAGGTCGGCGGCAGGAATATAAACTTTGATCCAGAGGCGGGTCAGATCACTTATGCTGAGCAGTGATGCCCCTATGGGGATATACTCGCCTACCTCATAATTTTTACTGTTAATGGTGCCCTCCAGGGGGGCGGTTAGGGTAAGGTCCGCCAGCATAGCTTCGGTGGCTTTAAGAACAGCACGGCTTTTTTGCAGTTCTGCCGCCGCTCCGGAGACTACTTCAGGACGATTTCCTGATGCCAGCATTTTCAGTCGGGCCGAGGCTACCTCCACCTGTTTTTCCCGGGTGGTTTGGTTCAGCCGGGCTGCTTCCAGCTTCTCCTGGGATAGGGCTCCTTCGTCAAATAACTGCTGCGCCCGCTTCAGGTCGACATCTGCCTGTTCCCGGTTAGCCTCAGCCAGACTTAAGTTGGATGCAGCTTCCTCCACTTCCTCCGCCCGAAACCCTGATGCCAGGTTATTATAATTGGCTTCAGCCACCAGCACCCCCAGGGCATCCCTTTCCTTCTGGGCCAGCAGGTCGGTGCGGGATAATTCCGCCACCAGTTGGCCTTTTTTTACCTGGTTGCCCTCATTAACCGGCAGGTTTTGAATAGCGCCATTTAAACGGGCACATACCTCAACCGTGGTGGCTTCAATAGTTCCGGTGGCCTGGAGCAGTTGGCCGCTATTCTGGTAATAACGGAAATACAAATAATATGATGCGGATCCCAGCAGTATAAGTACCAGAGCAGCGCCAAGCGCTTTTTTCCGATCCATGCTCAATCACGCCTCCTTAGACTTTGCCAGGTAAACTAATATTACTATTATAGTTTACTTAGTATCAATTTTATCTTAGCATGCAGAAGAATTTTTTACTAGTATTATCTTTTTATTATCCGATGATGATTGGCTATACGGCTTCCTCTTATCTAGGGGACAGCCTTTAAGGTCCTGGAGCCGCAAGCGTCTAAGCCAACCTGCTTGGAAAAATAGAAAATTTTTATTGGGAAAACATAGCGTGACGCCCTGTTGTCATGTTATATGTAATATGATTATGATAAGGATGTAATCAAGCCCCGCTGATGGAAAGGAGATTTTTGATGGAAGGAAAGTACTGTCAAAGCTGTGGCATGCCGATGGGCGAAACCGATGAAATGTACGGAACCAAGGCGGATGGAAGCAAAAGCGGAGACTATTGCAAGTATTGTTTTGAAAACGACGCGTTTACCATTGATTGCTCAATGGACAAAATGATTGAGATTTGCGTTCCTCACATGATTTCAGCCCATGCCGGCATGAGCGCGGATGAAGCCCGCAACATGATGCGGGAGTTCTTGCCGACGCTGAAACGCTGGAAGCAAAGGTAAGCCGAGCAAGTTACGGCCCAGGTTAATCCTATGCCGGAATCGCTTTGCAAAGGAGCAGGGACCAATGAATATTATCACGGTCAACCCGGACAATATTGAGCGTGAACATATATGCTGCGCTATATCGGATAAAAAGGGTGAGACTTGTGTGTCATCCAAAAAAGCGTGGCTGAAAGAACGCTTTCAGGATGGGGTGCAGGCAAGAGGTTATAAATTGAAAGGGACTGGCCGGGGATTGAGCGGTATATGAATCGGCCGGGTAACATAGCAAAAAGAGGAGAAGAGAAGCAATAGATGCAGGTACATATATTAGCCAGTGGCAGTACTGGCAATGTGGCTTATTTTAAGTTCGGTAATACCAGATTATTGGTCGACGCGGGTATCAGCACCCGCAGAATTGAATCTAAATTGGCTTCAATCGGGGTAAAGGCGGGAGAACTTGACGGGGTTCTGATCACCCACGAGCATATTGACCATATCAAGGGCTTGGACGTATTGATCCGCCGTTATCATCTGCCGGTATTTGCGCGGGCGGCAACCTGGGAGGCCATACCCTGCCGCCATAAATTACCGCCGGAATGCTGTATTGCCATAGAAGAGCAGTTCCGGGTCGGGGGAGTAGAGGTAGAGGCGCATAGTATCTCCCATGACGCTGCCGATCCGGTAGGCTTTTCTTTTCATTACCGGCGCAAGCAATGGGTGATAGCTACTGATATGGGGGTTATTACTAAAAATATTATGAAAGCCCTGGCAGATGCCGACCTGGCTGTGCTGGAGTCCAACCACGACCGGGATATGCTGAAGAACGGCCCTTATCCCGGCTTTCTCAAGCAACGCATCGCGGGTCAATACGGTCACTTATCCAATCACGACGCAGCTGCAGTTCTAGCCCGCATTCCCCATAAAGAAGAGATGCAGGTATTCCTGGCTCATCTGAGTCAGCAAAATAATCATCCCGATCTGGCTCTGAAAACGGTTAGTGATTTTCTCTCCCAGCAAGGGTGCCGACCGGGAAAAGATATAACTCTGCACCTAACTTATCCCGATACTACCATGAGCTTTACCGGATAAGTAAAGTGCCTGAGGCTTAATCATCGTATACTTTCCAGTAGGGTTTTTCCTCTTGCCAGCCGTGGGATTCGAAGAAACCGGCTGGAGGTTTGAGAATCGTGGCCCGGCATTCAGCCGTGACCGTACCATCGGCCAGTCGGATTTCGCCTGCCACCCGGGCGCGTTTTTTACCCCCTTTAATTATCCAGCCTACTGCGGTTATAGGCTGATTGGTGGGGGTAGGATGACGGTATTTAAGTTCCAGATGAGCGGTGACCATCAGCTGGTCATCATTACCCAGGAGCAAAGCTCGGCCTGAGGTCTCATCCAGAATCGCGGCTACCACCCCGCCGTGAACCACCCCGGGATAGCTGTTGAATTGCTCCGGTACCACCAGTTCGGACCATACTTTTTGGGTCTTTTCATCGTTGTACCAGCTCATCTTTAAACCGATACTATTGCCCCGCCCGCATAGAAAGCAACTGCGCGAGTTAGGCTGTTTACTGTTTTTTTCTAACATTTTCCTCTCCGCCTCCAGCAATTATTACGCTTTTTCCACCTCAGGATAATCTATACCGAAGGGCTCTACGCTGACTTTTTTCATCCTCTGCGCCTGTTTGGGTTTATCGCTGAAATTACGCGGGGTGCTGACTATACTGTCGACTGCTTCCATACCCGCAACGACCTTGCCGAAAGCGGCATATTCCCCATCCAGATGAGGAGCCGGGGCTACCATAATAAAAAATTGGGAACCGGCCGAATCGGGACGGGCACTTCGGGCCATAGAAAGCACTCCCCGGTCATGTTGGAGCGGGTTAGGATAATTATTGCTGGCAAACTCACCTTTAATACTATAGCCGGGGCCTCCCATACCCGAGCCCTCCGGACAGCCGCCCTGAATCATAAAGCCCGGTATTACCCGGTGGAAGATCAGACCATCGTAAAAGCTCTGTTTTATAAGGGAAATAAAGTTATTGACTGTGTTAGGAGCTGTTTCCGGATAAAGTTCAGCTTTGATTATATCCCCGTTCTCCATTTCTATCGTCACTTCTGGATTTTTACTCATAGTACCCGCCCTTTCTTAAGTTAATATGCCTATTATAACAGAAGAAAGGGAGAAGATGAAAATGCCGGGGGCAAACAAGAAGGAGACGAGGGTTGATAACCTCGGCAGATGGTCATCAACCCTTGTCCCCTTGACTAACAATTCTCGTCCGACGATGCTTCTTACGCGGCTATTAAGGCAGCAATCGGTCTACATAACCTGGGCCCGGTCGCTGACCTCGCGGGCATTCTGCAGTACCTCTTCGGGAATCGGCACCCCGGTTGGGGAAGCACTGCTGTACCATAGCTGATCGGCCACCTTACCCCATTGCTGGGCAATCTGTTCGGTACGGCCCGTAAGTTCATCCACATCTTCATGGTCAATAGGCTGGGTGGAGTGAGCTCCTGAAATATGCACCATTTCCCGCAATTTATGAGGATTATCCAGCAGCGGACAAGGGCGCAGCAAGTTGCCGTTAAAGGGCTGATTCTGCCGGTACTGCATGAAAAGCGGTGATTGCAAGGCTTCCAACAGGCTGACATCCTTTATATTGACATTGGAATAATGAATAAAGGCACAGGGCTCAACATCGCCATTGGCATTAATATGGAGATATCTGCGTCCGCCGGCTATGCATCCTCCGGCAAAGTCCCCATCGTTCCAGAAATCCATAAGGAAAATAGGTTTGATATTCCGGAATTTCCTGACCTGGTGATACATATACTCTCTTTGCTCAGGACTGGCCAGGAGATTCAGCTGGGCATCCTTCCCTAACGGCATGTAAGTAAAATACCAGCCGAAGATGCAGCCCTTTTCTATCATATAATCAATATACGCTTCCGAGCTTACGCTATCGACATTCCGGCTGTGATAGCAGGTGGAAAAACCGAAGGGCACCCCGTGCCGGTGCAATATATCCATAGCCTGGATTACCTTCTTATAGGTACCATGGCCGCGGCGCATATCGGTTTCCTCCTCAAAACCCTCGACGCTGAGGGCCAGAGCGAAATTTCCTGCCGCACTCATCTCTGCTGCCAGCTCATCGTCTATCAGGGTACCGTTGGTAAAGGCGAGGAACATACAGTCATTGTGCTTACGAGCCAATTGGACCAGATCTTTTTTACGGACCAGAGGTTCGCCCCCGGAATAAATGTACATATATATTCCCAGTTCTTTACCTTCCCTGATTATGCGATCCAATAGGTTATAATCCATGGAATCAGTCTTTTTATATTCCGCTGCCCAGCAACCGGTGCATTTCAGGTTACAGGCGGCGGTGGGATCCATTAATATAGCCCAGGGGACATTGCAGTTATATTTCCGGGCCATTTTTTCATTGGCAGGAATGCCTAGAATGCTGGCATTAACCAAAAAGTTGGTGAGCACTTTCCTGCGCACATTAGCATCGAATTCCGTAAACAGGCGATGGATATAGACATTCCAATTATTTTCGGGCTGTTCCAGTATTTCGCGGATGGAACGGGCATAGTCCTTGTGATTGTCACTAATCAGGATTTTTTCACCCCAGTTTAAAAGTTTTCCCATATTCTCCAGAGGATTCTTTTCCACATATTTGATTCCTTCGTTTAGTACAGCAGTGCTTATCATTTGCTTAACTTTCATATTATTCTCCCTCCTTGCACTTTACAGTATGGTTGGCGGACTAAGTGCCGTAAGTAAGAGAACAGTGGAGAATTGAGCTTAGGGTGAATAAATTGGGTAATAATATTCAGGTAAGATCTGCCTCAGTAACACTTACGAGTCGGCGGTACTGCCGGAGTACTTCCAGGTCATGGATGCATTGCTCTATCTTATCCAGCTCCTTATCAAGGATTTCGTTTAACAAAGGGTATTTGTGCAACATGTGCTGATTAATATGGTAGTACACCCATTGCGCCTGCTTTTCGTTGGTAATCAGGTTCGTAGTTTTCAGCCGACTAAGGTGGCGTGATACATTGGACTGATTTATACCCAGAATCTGCTCCAGTTCTCCTACATTTAAATGCCCCTTCCTTAAAAGATTAAGAATTCTCAGACGGTTTTCATCTCCCAACGCTCGCATTACTTGCGCTAATTCCAACCGCGCACCTCCTTATATGATTATATTTGTTTATACTCATATGCTATTACTGGTAAAGCGGAATGTCAATTAAAAAGCATGCCTCTTTTTATTGGTTAAATTAATAGCCGGGTAGGAAAACGCCCCCTAATAGCGAAGATATAAATAAAAGGCGGGCTGAAAAGGAGCAGTTATGGAATCAAAACAGATCGTTTTTTGCGGCTTGGTTGCCACCGCGCTGTTTACGGCGATAGCCTTGAGCGGTTGGGCGGCAGATATAGTCGTGGCCTTCTTCATACTGGCGGCAGGTATTTTACTGACTTATTATATCGCTCTTAACCAGAAGCGAATGGAGCAATCCGGTCACCTGTGGGACTTAATTAAAGCCTGTCAGGAGATAGAACAGCAAAACAGTATCAGGGAATCTATGGAACAGTTGGCCAGATGGAGCGGGCGCCTGCTGCATGTCAGGCATACTATGGTTTGGGTGGCCGGAGAGAATGGCTTTCAGGCCGGAGATGCCAGCCTTTATCCCCTGCTGGAATTTTTCCGGCAGAAAATTGAGGCGGGCAATTCTTCAGCCCGGTTTCATAAGAGTGATAATAATGATCTGGCTTGGCCCCAAGGGCTTAACTGGCTGGCCGTTTATCCCTTCCCGGCAGCCGGCGGGGAGGATAAAGAGGGGCGGGCAGTTTTGCTGCTGGCTGATGCCCGGCCTTGTGAACCTGACCGGCAGGCTCGAGAAGTGCTGGAAGTTTTGGGCCGGCACAGTGCTGTCCTGCTCGGCCGCTGGCGGGCCGGACAAAGCGATCGTCATGATGAACAAATTCTTATCAGATCACTGCTGGCAGGAATGGAAGCCGGTGATTCCGCATTTTTAGGACATAGTGAGCGGGTTGTTGCCGTTTCCGGTTTAATAGCCGGCCAACTGGGCTTGGATGCGGAAGAAATGAAGGCTCTGGAATATTCGGCCTGGCTGCATGATATTGGTAAAATTGCTGCAACTGCTATAAGCAAACAGCAGCCGGGTGAAGATGAAGTCTGTAGCGACCATGCCAGTCTGGGAGCAGATTTGATTCCGGCCACCGGCATTTTTAAACTGGTGCGGGAAGCGGTCAGGCACCACCATGAGCGCTATGATGGCGGCGGCCCCCTGGGCCTGAGCCGAACCGAGATACCTTTTTTGGCTCGCATCATCGCGGTGGCTGATATCTATGATGCCTTGACCAGCCTGTGCCCTGAAGAAGATAAAGTTGATTCCGTCACTGCCGTCAAAGTTATAAAAAAAGGCAGCGGGACTCTTTTTGACCCTCTGGTGGTGGTGGCTTTGGAAGAAGCGTTAGGCACAGATGATCCTACTGACTCCTGACGATGATAAAAGTAATGCTTAGAGCTATCACCCGGTAGCTGCGGATAACTTCAATCTATAATGCTGCCGCTAAAGTCAAGGATAAGCGCGGTTGATATCTGTCCTTGCCAGCTTGGGGGCCGGTTAAAAAGTATGATTTTATTTGCCTTTATAATCAAGACAGAGAAGCCAAAATACAGTATAATGCTGTAAGATATTTGATACAGGTGAGGATCGTGAGCAAGTACAGATTTTATTTGGCCGCCATAGTTATCGGCGCCCTTTGTGCCGCCTATTTTATTTATGCCGAACAGAAAGGAGATACCCTGGCGGTGTCTTCCAGCCTGGAGACGGCAGGCATATTTCCCCAGACGGAACTTACTGCCTATGATATGAGCTTATATCTGGATATTAATGACCGCACCCTGTACGGAACCACCGTCATTGATACCATCAATACTTCCGGTCAGGCTCTGGAGGAATTATGGTTTACGGCCTATCCCAACGCCTTTCATGACCCCACCCGGACTCCGGCGCCGGCTGATGCTTACTACAGCGGATTTAATGAAGGCTGGTTAAAAATAGATAGCTTTAAAGTTAATGGGACCCCGGTTGAGTACCAGGAAGAAGATATTTCGGTCCGGGCGATTTTGCCGGCCCCGCTTCCATCCGATAAGAAACTGAAAATCGAGATGACCTGGAGAAGCAAGATTCCGAAACTGGCCTATCGCTATGGCTACCAAAACGGGGTCTATATGCTGGGGAATTTTTATCCTGCTTTAAATGTACTCCAGGGCCAGGAATGGCACAATCCTTATAATAGTAAATTTGGCGACCCTTTTTGTTTTCAGGTGGCCAACTATCAGGTCAGGGTTAATCTGCCGGAGACCTATGATATGGTTTCTACCGGCGATACCGTAAATATTGCGGCCGAAGATAACGGCCGCACCTTATATTGGGTTCAGGCTGACCAGGTAAGGGATTTTTGCCTGTTGGTAATGTATGATTACCAGGAATCCAGTCAGGAAATCAAAGGACGGAATATAAAATGTTATGCACCGAGCAATAATAGTTGTATAGTAAATAAGATAGCGGAACAAAGCGGAGAAATACTGGAATATTACTCTTCCGCTATAGGTCCTTACCCTTATGCGGATTTTAAGATTGCTTTTGTTCCCATGAAGGGATTTCATGGCATGGAGTATTCAGGACTGGTATTTTTGCGGGAAGAGTTTCTGCATCCGGGATATGATGAGAATAAAATACAGTTTATACTGGCTCATGAAATAGCCCATCAATGGTGGTACGGAATGGTGGGAAATGACCAATTCCGCGAACCCTGGCTGGACGAAGGCCTGGCCAATTGGTCAGCTTATAAGTATTTGGAAAAATGCCGGGGACAGAGCACCCCGGATATGACCGCCTACCAATCAGGAGTCAAACTAAACCGACAGCTTGATGAAATGCGCTCCGCCCAGGATTATTATAATACCGCTTATGATGGAGGGGGAGCTTTCTGGTTCGGGCTGGAGCAAGAATTGGGAGAAGAAACGGTCATCAAGGTGTTGCGCAATTACCTGGCGGCCAATAAATTTAAGATTGCTACCACTGAGGATTTGCTGGCAGCAATTAAAAAAGAAGTCCCTCGGGATATGGAATCTTATTTTGATAAATGGTTCTAAACCTAAACCGAAGCCCCGTATTGTCTGAGTATAGCAACTGCCTGAGGGCGAGCGTTTTCGTCGCAAACCAGGGTGAGCACGATGGATGAGCCGGTTGATGGATAGTCGGCTGACATACCGCTGGCAGCAGGATCGGCAGCTATGAGGGGACCATAGGACAGATTGGCTTGGCTGTTATTCATGGTCAGGGTAGAGAGACTAGTCTTAGAACGACGACTGGCAGTGGCCGTAGGATAAGATGAAATCCGGTCTACCTGAATTTCACTGTACCCGGTCTCTTTCAGCGCGTCAGCTGCGGCCCGAGCAGCGTCATCATCTGCAAAATAGGCAAAGACTGCACGTTCACCTGGTTGAAGTTGCATTTGTCATACCTCCCTGTAATAATTATTAGGGGAATTACATAGCCTGGGGCTTTTATCAGTTTTACCTTAGAGATAAGAGAATATTTATAAAAAATAGTTTTTAGGAGGGCACTCATGAATCCGGTTCAGGAACTGCAAACCTTTTTGCAAAAGATAATAGTAGACGCGGCGGAGGCTTCGCGGGAACAAGGCTTGATTGCTTACCAGTCACTGCCTGATTTCGTTATAGAAGTCCCGCGGGAAAAAGGCCACGGTGATTTTGCCTGCAATATAGCCATGCTGATGGCCCGGGAAGTTCGCATGGCTCCCCGTAAATTGGCTGAGCTGATTGTGGATATGATTGCTGCGAACAATATTGAGCGTCTGGAGAAGGTGGAGGTAGCTGGTCCGGGTTTTATAAATATTTTCCTGAATAATAGCTGGCTTTATGCCATGCCCAGCCTGGTTTACAACTTGGGCAATAGATATGGCTATAATGATCGTTGCGGACAGCGCGTGCAGGTGGAGTTCGTCAGTGCCAATCCCACCGGCAACCTGCATATGGGCAATGCCCGAGGGGGCGCCATCGGAGACACCCTGGCCAATATTTTGGACCGGGCTGGTTATGAAGTGGAAAGGGAATTCTACATAAATGATGCCGGCAATCAGATTGAAATCTTCACTGATTCCCTGGAGACCCGCTATCTGCAATTGAACGGTCAGGACATACCTTTCCCGGAAAACGGCTACGCCGGGCAGGATGTAGTTGATACCGTTAAACGGATCATGGCTCATTACGGCGCCAGCCTGCTGGAGCTTTCGGCCCCGGAAAGACGCCGTATTCTGGTTGATTACGCCTTGCAGGAAAAGGTTGCCTATATGCGTCGGACCCTGGAGAATTTCGGGGTTGAATATGATGTCTGGTTTAGTGAAAAGAGTCTGCATGAAGGTAAAATAGAGCAGGTTATTGATTCCCTTAAAGAGAAGGGCTATATATATGAAGAGGATGATGCCCTTTGGTTCAAGTCCACTCTTTTCGGTGATGAAAAAGATGAAGTGATTATGCGGGCTAATGGCTTGCCTACCTATTTTGCGGCTGATATCGCTTACCACCAGAATAAATTTGAACGGGGATTTGACTGGGTTATAAACATCTGGGGAGCTGACCATCATGGGCATATAGCCCGTATGAAAGGAGCTATACAGGCTCTCGGGTATGACCCGGATAAACTGGATATACTTTTAATGCAGTTGGTAAGGCTTTATCGGGGAGGCAATATTGTTCGCATGTCCAAACGTACCGGCACCACTGTATCCCTGGACGAACTGATAGAAGAAGTTGGCCGGGATGCGGCCCGTTTCTTCTTCGTTATGCGCAGTCCCGACAGTCATCTTGATTTTGATTTGGAACTGGCCAAGCAGCAGAGCCAGGAAAACCCGGTTTATTATGTCCAGTATGCTCATGCCCGTATTTGCAGTATTTTTAGGCAGGCCGAGGCAGCCGGGGTTAAGATGGCAGCTCTTGACCGTATAGAGCCGTCTTTATTACAGGAAGAAGAAGAATTGGCTCTCCTCCGAAAAATTGCTGATTTCCCGGAGGAGATTGGGATAGCGGCCCGGACCATGGCGCCCCATCGCATAGCTCGTTATGTGCTGGATCTGGCCGGCCTTTTTCATAGTTTTTACAACCACCATCGGGTTTTACACCAGGATCAGGCTTTGCAAAATGCACGCTTGCTCCTGATGCATATAACTCGCACCACTATCAAAAACGCACTTGATATTTTGGGGGTAAGTGCACCAGAACGAATGTAGGAGGGATATATTTGCTACCAAGAAAGAAGAGTGAAGCGGATTGGGCGGTAGAGATACTGGCGGAAAAGCAGGAAGCAATCTATTATTTTGATTTGATTGAAACCGTGGCCCAGAAGATGGGGAAAAAGACTGATCCGGATATTCTGACTTCTATTTACACTCGCCTGAATATGGATAATCGCCTGGTCTACCAGGGGGATGGCTATTGGTATTACGATGCCAGCCGCTTAAAGAGGGAGAGATAGACGGTGATAATCAGATGGCTGGGACATGCGTCCTTCTTATTGGAGAGCTCCGGGGTAAAGTTACTGACCGACCCTTTTAATGACCGGATTGGTTACCGACCCTGTAATGAGAAAGTGGATATAGTTACAGTGAGCCACGAGCATTGGGACCATAATGCCGTCGATACACTCAGCGGTTCCCCCCGGGTAATCAGGGATCCTGGTATTTTCGAAATCTCAGGTTATACCATTCAGGGAATCCGGTCTTTTCATGACCGGACCCAGGGACGAGAACGGGGCCCTAATATCATGTTTAAAATTACGGCCGAGGATCTGAATGTCCTTCACCTCGGTGACTTAGGTCATGTATTGAGTGCGCAGCAGATCAAGGAGATTGGGAAAGTCGATATCTTATTGGTGCCGGTTGGAGGCTGTTATACCCTGGACGCCGCCGATGCCCACAAAGTAGTAGAACAACTGCAGCCCGGGATAATCATCCCCATGCATTTCCTGACTCCTCATGTCAGTATTCGGGAACTGGGCCCGGTAGAAGCATTTGTGGTCCAATTCCCCCGGGTGATAAAAAAATCCTGCCTGGAAATAAGCCGAACCAAGATGGCAGCAGAAAGTCGGGTAATAGTTCTGGACTACCCTTGCTAATTGATTTTAAGCAGCGAAGAGGGTAAAATTCTTAAGGTTTGATATAACATATGGGAAAGAGAGGGGCTAAGTTTTGACTAGGTATATATTCATAACCGGGGGGGTTGTTTCTTCACTGGGCAAAGGTATAACTGCTGCGTCCCTGGGCCGGCTGCTTAAGAGCCGGGGACTGAAAGTGTGCCTGCAGAAGTTCGACCCCTATATAAATGTTGATCCGGGTACCATGAGCCCATATCAGCATGGGGAAGTATATGTAACCGAAGATGGCGCCGAGACTGATTTGGATGTGGGACATTATGAACGCTTTGTGGATGAAAAGCTCAGCCGCCATGCCAATTGCACTACCGGAAGAATATACCAGTCGGTATTGGATAAAGAGAGAAGAGGGGATTACCTGGGCCAGACGGTACAGGTAATACCACATATAACCAATGAAATCAAAGATCGGGTAACTATGATAGAAAAAGAGACCCATCCTGATGTGGTTATTTCGGAGATAGGCGGAACCGTAGGCGATATAGAATCTTTGCCTTTTCTGGAGGCCATCCGCCAATTAAAATTTGAGGTGGGCCGGGACCGGGTTCTTTATATCCACGTTACTCTGGTACCTTACATAAAAGCTGCCGGAGAACTTAAAACCAAGCCTACCCAGCACAGTGTGAAAGAACTGCGCAGTATAGGGATACAGCCGGATATTCTGGTTTGCCGTACGGAAAAGGATCTCTCCGAAGATCTGAAGGCCAAATTGGCTTTGTTCTGTGACGTGGACCGGGAAGCGGTGGTGCAATTAAAAGATGCCGATTCTATCTATGAGGTTCCTCTGATGCTGGCCCGGGAACGTTTGGACAAGGAAGTTATCCGGCGGCTGGGGCTGCAGTGCCGGGAAGCCGATCTGGCTGAGTGGGAGGAGCTGGTGAGTCGGGTCCATAACCTGGATAAGCAGGTTACAGTTGGACTGGTAGGTAAATATGTGGAATTGCCGGATGCTTATTTAAGTATTGCGGAGTCGCTGAAGCATGCCGGGTTTAAGTATAATTGCGAGATAAATATTAAATGGATTTATGCCGAGCAGATTGAAAAAGAAGGCTGTGAACAGCTTTTGCAGGGCGTTGATGCCATTCTGGTTCCCGGAGGTTTTGGAGATCGGGGGATTGAAGGCAAAATTGCTACGGCTCGCTATGCCCGAGAAAACTATATTCCCTATTTGGGTATTTGCCTGGGTATGCAGTGTGCAGTAATTGAGTTTGCCCGTAATGTTTGTGGCTTAAATGGGGCCAATAGCGTTGAATTCGACCCTGATACCGAATACCCGGTGGTGCATCTTATGCCTGATCAGGAGCAGGTGGAAAACAAAGGCGGAACCATGCGACTGGGTGTTTATCCCTGTGAATTGGTGGAGGGAAGTAAAGCCGCTCTGGCTTACGGTGTTAAAAATATAGGAGAAAGACATCGCCATCGTTACGAAATCAATAATGACTTTCGTGATTTGCTCATGAGCAGGGGCTTAAGTATAAGCGGATTATCCCCTGACCATAGGCTGGTAGAAATAGTGGAGTTAAACGACCATCCCTGGTTTGTATCCTGTCAGTTTCACCCCGAGTTTAAATCGCGGCCTAACCGGCCTCATCCCCTTTTTATTGGTCTTATTCACAACGCTATTGAGTACCGCAGGAAAAAATAGAACAGCCAAGAAGCACCTGGCTGCCCAGGAGTTTCTTTATGGTAGAAAAGAATACGGTTGGTTTTGAACCCAATCTTCATCTCTGGCGCTTCTTTAGTCAATTCATCCCGGAAGTCGAGATGGGCAATAATGATAACGACTTCCGCTTTTCTGGTTGACAACGGTAAAACAGGCAAATTAGTTTTTCATCCCATGATTTTATTCTCCATGGGTGCGGTAAAATAGTAATATTAATATAGAAAACAGATTGGGATTTAATATTGTCTAAGGGAGATTCTGAATGTTTACTACCCGAATTATTGATATGAAAGAGAAAGTCCGCTTTGATGACTTTATTGCCTCTCATGCCAAGGGAAACTTTTCCCAACTCTGGGAATGGGGTGAAGTCAAAAGAGGGATGGGCTGGGAACCTCTTCCTCTGGTACTGGAGGAGGATGGAGAAATTAGAGCGGCTTTGCTGATCTTAAAGCGCTACCTGCCGCTGCCGTTATTAAAAAGGTGCATATTCTATGCTCCCCGAGGGCCGGTAGCCGATGTGGAAAGTGAAGCCATATGCCGGGCTCTGTTTGAGGGAGCCAGCCGGGTGGCGCAGGAGCATAAAGCTATATTCCTGAAAATTGACCCCGATGTACCGATTAAAAACCAGGTATTTACCGACATTTTGCAGAAATGTTCTTTCAGCAAGAATAAAACCGGGCTGAATTTTGAAGGGGTCCAGCCGGCATTTGTCTTCAGGCTGGATATTACGCCATCAGAGATAAGTCTTCTGCAAAACATGCACTCCAAGTGGAGATATAATATAAAATTAGCCGGCCGTAAAGGGGTCGCGATAAGAGAGGCCGAAAACAAGGAAGACTTAAAGATTTTTTACCGTATTCTGGAGGAAACCGCCGTCCGGGATAAGTTTCTCATCCGCGGTTATGAATACTTTGAATGGATATGGGATTATATGGTAGAAGCGGGCTATGCTCAGGTTTTTCTGGCCGAATACCAGGGACAGGTTATATCCGCTGCTCTGGCTATGGTATTGGGAGACAAGGCTTGGTATCTATATGGCGCCTCCAGTAATGAATACCGTAATGTTATGCCCAACTATCTTATTCAATGGGAAATGATTCGCTGGGCTCGGCAAAAGAAATGTACCTTGTATGACTTCCGGGGAGTATCGGGAGATTTGGATGAGAATAATCCCCTTTATGGACTTTACCGGTTTAAAAAAGGCTTCAATGGTGAATTTACTGAGTTTATAGGAGAATGGGACCGGGTCTATTCACCGGTATTTTACTGGCTCTGGACCAGGGTTTTACCTTTGTATCTCAAGTTGACCAGGCCTCAGACTCAGAGTTGAGAATAGCAGGAGGACAGTCAGTGCAAAATATTACCGGTGACCGATGGCTGGAAATAGACATCAATGCCATTAAACATAACCTGGAGCAAGTGAAGGCCTTACTGGATGAATCAGTCCGGCTGATTGCCGTGATCAAGGCGGATGCTTACGGCCATGGCGCGATGGAGACAGCGCGGATACTTTATCAGAATGGGGTCGATTTTTTTGCCGTAACCTTTCTGGAAGAAGCTCTGGCTCTGCGCCGGGCGGGAATAAGGGCAAGCGTTATGCTGTTAAGCCCGTTGGTCAGCGAGGAACAGATGGCTGCTGCTCTGGACAAACATATAACCATTTCCATAACCTCTCTTCATGAGGGGCAGCTCCTGGATCAGATCAGCCGGCGCATGAACGTGAAAGCTAGGGTGCATCTCAAGGCTGATACGGGGTTGGGACGTTTCGGCATGACCCAGGAGGAATTGCTTGAAGTCTGCTCAACCTTAAAAGATAATCCCGGCATATATATAGAAGGGATATACACTCATATGGCAGAAGCCGCTTCCAGGAATGGTTCCTATACCTATAAACAATTCCGGCATTTTACCGCTATGATTGATGAACTCAAGCAGGCCGGTTTCAAAATACCGGTCTGCCACTGTGCCAACAGCGCCATTTTTTTAAAATATCCCCAGATGCATTTGGATGCAGTGCGCATAGGAACTTTGCTTTCGGGAGAACTTCCGGCGGGCAGGTTTGATGCTAAAATAGAATTGATTGACCCTTTCAAGTTTAAAACCCGGGTTATATCCTTAAGAAATTTGCCTGCCGGCAGCTATCTGGACTATGCCCGTACCGCCCGTCTGCGCCGGGAGGCCAAGATCGCAGTTATTCCGGTAGGTTTTAATCATGGATTGGCACTGCAAGTGGATAATCATCCCGCTAATTTTCTGGATTTGATTAAAGTTGTGGTTAAAAAATGCCTAGCTTATTTTAACCTGCCCGGTTTTGCTTTGCAAGTCAAAATCAACGGGCATTCCTATCCGATAAGAGGAAAGGTTTTTATGCAGATGGCCTTGGTGGAAATTCCCCCCCAGGCCACAGTTAAAATTGGCGATGAAGTAGAAGTCCCCATACATAAAACCTTGCTGGCAAGAAGCCATAACCGCATATATGTGAAAGAGGGGGAGGCCTGTAAAATTGAAGACGATGAGCATACTACCTACATAGTGGAAAGGGATAGCTGATATGATCTGACAGCAGACTGGGATAGGCAGCTGTATGTCCGGGACACGAAAAACAGATAAAAAGCTAATTTTGTATTTTAGGGATAGTCAGTACCATGCCATTCCGGAAGTGTTGCAATAAAATCTGGTGCTTGGGGATGCTCCTATATATGGTATACGGAGTTATCCGATTCCGTTCTTGAATTGCCTTTCCCGCTGCACTTGACATTGAACTCAGATCAAACCCCGACGTCTGGGGTTTTTATCAACGCTTCTGGTACCTGTGAGACCCGTTAGGAAAGGAGGGCAAAAATTCTGATTGCAAAGAGGATATTTATAACAGGTGTAGAAATAAATGGTAGATAATTGCGGGGGAGGTAGGAACCATGAGGAAGATTTTGATCGTAGATGACCAAAAGGGAGTACGGCGCTTGCTGGAGGAGCTTTTTAAGAAAGATAACTGGGAGGTTGAGGTAGCGATTGACGGGAGGGAGGCGGTGGAAAAGGTTGATGAGTTCTTACCTGACATAATTCTGATGGATATGAAAATGCCTAATATGAACGGCCTGGAGGCTTCCCGCATGATCCTTGACCGTCATGGTGAACTTGATATTATTATGATGACTGCCTATGGTGAGATGGATGTGGTTAAAGAAGCTTTGGATGTTGGGGTCAAAAGATGTATAACTAAACCTTTTGATATAATTAATCTGCGTGATACGGTTAACCAGATGGCAAAAGAAAAGGTTTCGTGAACAAATTACAAGAGGTGATATATAAATGGCTTTGGTTTCAGTGAATGAACTCTTGCTTAAGGCTGAGCAGGGAGGCTATGCGGTAGGCGCCTTTAACGCCAATAACATGGAAATTGTACAGGCGATTGTACAGGCGGCAGAAAAAGAGAATTCTCCGGTCATAATGCAAGCCAGTCAGGGGGCGATTGCCTATGCCGGTCTTGATTTTATTACGGAGATGGTAAGGCTGGCAGCTGTTTCAGCATCAGTCCCAGTGGCATTGCACCTGGATCATGGGACGGATTTTGACCAGGTGGTGAAATGTATTCGCAGTGGGTTTACCTCAGTAATGTATGATGGTTCTAAGCTGCCCTTGGAAGAAAATATTGCTATGACCAAAAAGGTTTTGGATATGTCGCGCCCGATTGGGGTATCGGTAGAAGCCGAACTGGGCAAAATCGGCGGTACCGAAGATAATGTCCATGTCAGTGAAAAGGAGGCTATGTATACTGATCCCGAAGAAGCCAGATATTTTGTGGAACAGACCGGAGTAGATAGTTTGGCCATTGCCATCGGCACCGCCCATGGTCAGTATAAGGGAGAACCTAAGCTGGATTTTGAGCGCCTGCGTCAGATTAAAACGCTGGTCAAAATTCCTATTGTTCTACACGGCTCTTCCGGCGTTCCTGATGAATCAATACGCCAGGCTATAGGATTAGGCATTCGCAAGGTAAATATCGACACCAATATTCGTGAGGCTTTTGTAGGGGAAATGCGCCGGGTTATGGCCGAGAAGCCCAATGAAATAGATCCCCGCAAAATCCTGGGGCCTGCCCGGGAAGCGGCCGTGGCAATAATCAGGGAAAAAATAAGGATTTTTGGCAGTACCGGCAAGGCCTGATAGCCGGAGAGGCGAGTGAAGCTTGGGGATGCAGGGGCAACAAGGAGGAAGAAGTATTGCGTATTTTTATTGATTCGGCTAATATTAACGAGATAAGAGAAATCCAGGCCCTGGGATTTCTCTCCGGGGTTACTACTAATCCCAGTCTGGTTGCCAAAGAAAAGCGGGATTACAAAGAGGTTCTCAAAGAGATATGTGCTATAGTCAATGGCCCGGTAAGCGCTGAAGTTATTGGCTTGGACTATGATTCTATGCTCCGGGAAGGAGAAGAATTGGCTGCTGTTCACCCTAATGTGGTGATAAAAATACCTCTTACCAGTGACGGGTTAAAGGCTATCAGCACTTTTTCCCAAAGAGGTATAGCCACTAATGCAACCCTGGTATTTTCAGCTAACCAGGCTTTACTGGCAGCCCGGGCCGGGGCCAGTTATGTCAGCCCTTTTGTGGGGCGAGTCGATGATATGGGCAATGATGGTATGATAGTTCTAAATGATATTATTACGATTTTTGATCAATATTTGCTTGATACCGAGATCATTGCCGCCAGTATAAGGCACCCTATGCATGTAGTTGAATCCGCCAAAATGGGCTCCCATATCGCTACCATTCCTTATACAATCATTAAGCAGATGGTTAAACATCCTCTTACCGATGCAGGAATAGAAAAGTTTCTACACGATTGGAAGCAGGCATTTTAGGAAAATTAATAGGAGGGTTTAGTCGTGGAGAGAGAATTAGCTCTTGAATTTGCAAGAGTGACTGAGGCTGCTGCTCTTGCTGCTGCCAGTTGGGTAGGAAGAGGAGACAAAATTGCTGCCGATGATGCTGCCGTGACGGCTATGAGGGTTATGTTTGATACGGTTTCGGTAGATGGAGTGGTAGTTATCGGAGAAGGGGAGATGGATGAGGCTCCCATGCTCTATATCGGAGAGAAAGTTGGTATTGGGGTTCCCCCTGAGGTCGATATTGCGGTTGACCCTTTGGAGGGAACCAATATTGTCGCCAAAGGCCTTACCGGAGCTATTGCCGTTCTGGCTGCCGCCCCCCGGGGCAGTCTCCTGCATGCTCCTGATATGTATATGGAGAAGATCGCGGTTGGTCCCGAGTGCAAGGGCAGAGTTTATCTGGAAGCCAGTGTGAAGGAAAACCTGCGCGAAGTGGCCCGGGCTTTGAATAAGCTTATGAGTGAAGTGACCGTGGTAATTCTGGATCGTCCCCGCCATCAGGAGATTATTGACCAGGTCAGAAGTGCCGGAGCCCGCATTAAACTTATAACCGACGGCGATGTTTCGCCTGCAGTTGCTGCTGCTTATGATAATTCGGAAGTTGATATTCTGATGGGTATTGGCGGGGCTCCGGAAGGGGTTATTACCGCAGCGGCGTTAAAATGTCTGGGCGGGGATTTTCAGGCCCGCCTTTACCCGGAGGGAGAGGAAGCTCCGGATGAGATTCGGCGCTGTCACGAAATGGGCATCAGCGATATTAACAAGATATTTACGATTGATGAGCTGGCCAAGTCCGATGATGTTATTTTCGCTGCTACCGGTATAACGGATTCATTTTTACTCAGAGGGGTAAGGTATCATAAAAGACGGGCTATTACCCAGACCTTGATCATGAGAAGCAAGTCGGGAACCGTAAGGCATATCGAAGCCACGCATAACCTGGATAAAAAGCCGCTCTTTAAAGATAAAAGGATGAAATTTACCTCGGGATTAAATTAAATAAGGGATTAAACAGCTTTTTTTGCTGGTATAATAAGTTATAGGGGTGTAATTATTTATAGTAGGGGAATACTTCGTTTTCCGGCTATAAGGCCTTCGTATGGCAAATGCCTGCCTGCAGTTTAATTCATTTCCGGTCAAATCAGTAATAGGGTTTTTTCTGCTAGTCTAAAAATCATGCCTGGAATTAGGAATCCTATGTTTCTTAGTAAACATTTATTCATACCTTAGAAAGGAGGAAGTTCTTGAACATATCGGAATTAGACAATAAGACCATGCTGGAGCTTTACCAGCTTGCCCGGGATCTTAACCTGAGCGGTTATTCCAAATTACGCAAAAAAGAGCTGGTTTTTGAAATAACCAAGGCTCTGACCCAATCGGACGAACTGCTGGAGGCTCAGGGGGTACTGGAAATCATGCCGGATGGCTACGGTTTTCTACGACCCTTCGCCTATCTCCCCAGTCAGGACGATATCTATGTTTCTCCTTCCCAGATCAGAAAGTTCGAATTGCGTACCGGGGACCGGGTAGGGGGGCAAGTAAGATCCCCCAAAGACAATGAGCGGTTTTTTGCCCTGTTAAAAGTGCAGAGTGTTAATGGTTTTCCGCCTGAAGATTCGGTTAAGAGGATTCATTTTGATGCTCTTACTCCCCTTTACCCGCGGGAACGCTTGACCCTGGAAACATCTTCCCAGGAGCTGTCAACCCGGATAATAGACTTGGTTGCTCCTATTGGCAAGGGTCAGCGCGGGCTCATTGTTGCACCCCCCAAAGCGGGTAAAACCATTCTTCTGCAAAAGATAGCCCAGGGAATTACGGCTAATCACCCGGAAATGGATGTTATCATCCTATTGGTTGATGAAAGACCGGAGGAAGTAACTGATATGCAGAGATCCACCCGGGCGGAAGTGGTAGCCTCAACCTTTGACGAACCGCCGGAGAATCATGTAAAAGTTACTGATATGGTTCTGGAAAGAGCTAAACGCCTGGTGGAACACAAGAAAGATGTGGTAATACTTATGGATAGCGTTACCCGTATGGCTCGAGCGCATAACCTGGTAGTTCCCCCCAGTGGCAGAACCCTTTCCGGCGGTATTGACCCGGCTTCGCTGGATAAGCCCAAAAGATTTTTCGGAGCAGCCCGCAATATTGAAGAAGGCGGCAGCCTCACCATTATTGCTACCGCTCTGGTAGAAACCGGTTCCCGGATGGATGAAGTAATATTTGAAGAATTTAAGGGACGTGGCAATATGGAACTGGTTTTGGACCGCAAACTGGCGGAGAGACGAATCTTTCCTGCCATTGATTTAAAACGTTCCGGCACCCGTAAAGAAGAGCTGCTGCTTAATCGGGAGGAGATGGAATTGACCTGGAATTTGCGCAATACCTTCAGTGATTATACTCCGGTGGAAACCATGCAGATGATGGTCGATACTATGAAAAAGAGCAAATCCAACAAGGATCTCTTGCGCGCCGCCCCCCTGGTTTTCGGCAAGAAAGAATATGCCCGCAACGCTTATTAGACTATAAAACTGAATAAACACCTCTTTTCTGGTCAAGAATATAGAAGCAGCGAGCGTTTAGTTTGCTGCTCGCGAAAAGAGGTGAAATAAGTGAATAAAAAGTGGATAGGTTCACTGGTTTTGTGTACCTTTATGTGGTGTATTACTTGTAGTCCGGTAATTGCCGCTTTGAGCCAGGCCAGTTTTGTTCCTTGTAAAACAGGAGTGGAACAGGTGGCCGGAGGCCTGTACCAGCACTACTGTGTACGCGCGGGTGATAACCTGTGGAACATATCCCGATCCTACCATGTGGACCTGCAAGCCTTAATGTCGTGCAACAATTTAGACAGCAAGAGCGTATTAAGAGTGGGACAAATTCTTAAACTGCCCCTTGACCAGGGACGGGTTCATACCATACGTCAAGGTGAAACTCTCTGGGATATCGCTCGTCGTTACGATATTGACCTGAACCAGTTGCAGAAATTAAATCCTGATAAAAAGGCTAATAGCCTCAAAATAGGGGACAAGATTAATTTGCCCCAGGGTACATCACGTTTAGCGCTTGCCACCGCTTCGGTGCAGCCGTCACGTAGTATAACGGTACGCTTTGCCTGGCCGATCAAAGGCCGCATAACTTCTCCCTATGGCTGGCGCAGTTCAGGATTTCACCATGGTTTGGACGTTGCCGGGGACTTAGGCGATCCCGTCAAAGCTTCTACCGGCGGTGTAGTATCTTTTACGGGTAATATGGGGCTCTATGGCAACACGGTAATAATTGACCATACCGGTGGCATGCAGACTCTATATGCCCACCTGCAAACCATAAAAGTGAAATCAGGCAATCGGGTTCAGGGAGGAGAGGTCATAGCCACGGTAGGGAACACAGGACGCAGTACGGGTCCGCACCTGCATTTTGAAATCAGGCGGGGCAGCGACCGTTACGATCCTTTAACTTACCTGCGCTAAAATCGACCGCCAAGCTCCTTGCTAATCAAGGGGCTTTTTTTATGCCCGGAATTGCGATAGTCTATAATAATAGGAACCAAGTATTGATAGGAATAAGCCGGATGTCTGATTTTCCCATAAAGGATGGTTTTAGATTTGTTTTTAACGCTTTTTGCCAATGAACGGGGAGAGGTACTGGAATACCCGGGTATAGGGCTTTTGGGTCGAAGCGGTTCGGATTGGGTAGTACCGGGGAATAATGAAATGATACCCCTGCCCCGGGGGGCTTCGCTGGTTAGTATTCCCGACTGTATACCGGTAGGCCTTGATGCCGGGGAACAACTAACCTATTTCGAATGGGCTCCGGGCAGTGAAGGTAAAATACATGCGGTAGCTGCTTTATTGCCCCAGGGCTTTACCCGCACCCTGATGCCTGCTTGTGTCAACCGGAAACAGGAGGCTGATCTTCCTCTGCTGGGATATGCCGCCGTTGGGCTCAGAGAAGATAAAATCTATGTGGCGGCAGTACAAAGCGATGCCCACCGTAAATGGCATCCGGTAAACTACAACACGGAGGGATTGCCGGGCAAAATCAGGCGTATGCTAAAAAAATACCCGGAAAACCGAATCTTAAGGCAGCTAGCCCGCTGCTCCCTGGAGTATAGTTGTTTCACCGCCCAGAATATCTTTTATCAGCGCTGGGAGGGGGGGATACCAACCATGCCCCGGTGCAATGCCAACTGTATCGGCTGTATATCGGAGAGCCATCTTAAAGTCGTCTCTCCCCAGCAGCGGCTGGATTTTATCCCTGAGGTTAACGAGATAGCCGCAATCGGCATCGAACACCTGACCCACGCCCAAGAAGCCATAATAAGCTTTGGCCAGGGCTGTGAAGGCGAGCCGTCCCTTAATGCCTCCAATCTATCCCAGGCGATTAAGATTATACGTCAGGCTACCTCCGCAGGAACTATAAATATAAATACCAATGCCGGTTATAGCGCAGGAATTAGACAGATGTGCAGAGCCGGGCTGGATGCTATGCGGGTTACCATGTTCTCCTGTCATGAACCCAATTATATGGCTTATCATCGCCCTCTGAATTATCTCTTAAAAGACGTGGAGAACTCTATTCGCTATGCCAAAGATAAGGGGGTAAAGGTTTCCATTAACCTTTTAACCTTTCCGGGTTTTACCGACCGGGAAGAAGAAATTGAAAGTTTGCTTTATTTTCTGGAGGGAAACGGTATAGATATGGTGCAGTTGCGTAATTTGAATATTGATCCGGATTATTTAGACAGCAAATTTCCCGGGGAACCGGGGATAGGTATAGTTGGTTTTATTGATTTGCTGCAGCAAGAACTGCCTGCTTTAAAGATCGGTTCATATAGTCATCCGTTACGTTAGCCGGGTGATGCTTATTTAACGCAGAAGGAGACGAGGAGAGTTTTGGATAAAAAGGGACCTTTTACAATCAAGGAACTAAAGAGTCTTTCTACCGGTACCCAGTTTTGGGGCAAGTTTTTAATACTGGAGAAAACGCAGCGCAAAATAAAAGACGGCCGTGATATTATAAATCTCAAGCTGGGCGATGCCACGGGAGAAATTGATGCGGTCGTATGGGATAACTGCAAGGTTACCGGGGAGATTGAAAGCGGGGTAGTGATTGGGTTACTGGCAGACCTGGGTTTATACAACAACCGTTTGCAGGTTACGGCCCGGCGTATAAAAATCCTGGAAGATGACCCTTTCGCTTATGTAAAAAGGCCGGACATTGACGCCGAGACCATGACGGCCAACTTTACCGGTGTCTTGAATTCAGTCGCCGACCCTCATTTACAGGGTCTGCTCCGGCGCATCTTCAGTCCGCAGGTGCAAAATATCTTTTTTAAGGCTCCGGCGGCCAAAAGAATCCACCACAACTACAGCGGGGGCCTATTGGAACATACCCTGACGGTAGCCCAGCTCTGCACCCGAATCGCGGAAAACTATCCGGAACTGAATCGGGATCTGCTGGTTACCGGAGCTCTCTTGCATGATATCGGTAAGCTGAAAGAGTATGAAATGAAAGTGGTGCCCGAATATTCCGTTGAAGGGAGGCTTTTGGGTCATATTGTCATGGGCAGTGAATTGATCACATCCCAGATCAACGCTATGCGCGCAGATGGGTTACCTTTCCCCGACAAATTGGAATGGATGTTAAAACATATGATTTTAAGCCATCATGGGAGTCTGGAATTTGGTTCACCGGTACTACCTCTGTTCCCGGAGGCATTTGTCCTTTATATGATGGATAATCTGGATGCCAAGCTATTTGTTTTCAGGGACAAAATAAACGAAAACAGCGGGGATGACGAGTTTTTTACCAATTATGACAGCTTCTTCGGCCAGAACTTTTTCACCTATCGCTATCAGGGCGACCAAGAAGGGGAGGGAGAATAGCGTATGCCGGTCATAAATGTGAAAATGGCCGCCGGCCGAAGTCAGGAAACCAAGCAGGAGCTGGTTGCCGCTTTAACCAGGGAAGCGGCCGGAATACTGGAAATTAAACCGGAGTGGATTACAATTATAATTGATGAATACCCCCGGGATAACTGGGCCAGCGGAGGGGAATTGCATGCGCTGAAGTTCGGTCCCGGTTTTGGACGGCAGGGAACCTGAGAGCGATGACAATAACTGCGGATTACCTACCTTATAAGAACAGCATATGGCCTTTTAGGATACGAATTTGGGACGCAGATTTATTATGTTTTTAGTTTCATTGGGCTATTATCTTTGCTGGATGCGGACTTCCCAGGTTAGAATGCAAGGCAAATTAAATGGTTTATAAACTATATAATCTTAATCCTAAAGAAATTGAAATTATTGAGCAATTAAATAATAAGGGAGGGAATAAATATCATGGCTGATATTAAATTCGAAATCACAAAATCCCTGGGTGTTCTCTCCGAAGGCTCTAAGGGCTGGCAGAAAGAAGTTAACCTGGTGAGCTGGAACGAACGCAAACCGAAGATGGACATCCGGGATTGGGGACCTGAACATGAAAAAGTGGGTAAGGGTGTTACCTTGAATAAAGAGGAATTGAAGAAGTTGAAGGAGCTTTTAGATGAGATAGACTTGGAGGCTTTGGAACAATAGGCTGGTCGTTTATGATTTGGTGTTTTAGGAATACATAAGGGGTCATGAGCATTGCGGAAAAAACAAATATACTGAAAGATATATTTCCAGATGCTAGTACTATCTTTACATTTTCACCGAGTACAGTGAGTCAAATTAAAGATGACTGTATGGTTGTAAGAGTATAGTTTTGGTTGGTCTATTATTAGGCGTTTTTACAGGGATTTAATAGCAAGTAATTTCCTTATATCCGCAGTTATTATTTGGGGGATTATTAATGAGAAACATAAGCCCCAAACAATTTATGGTGGTTATTATAGCCCTGCTGCTGGCGACAGTAGCTTATCAGGAGATGTTTCCCGGTCAAGCCGGACCCCTGCCTTTTATAGAGTCGATTGATACCGGCCCCGTTTGCGAAGTCCCGCTCTTGATCGGCGACCAGGATCAGAACGGCAATCGGGTTCCTGACGCTCTGGATCTGGTAGATGGCGCCCGGCAGGAGGTCCTACGCAAAACTCGCTATGATGCATCTTTCTATGCCGGAGGCTACCCCCCTGAAGGGAGGGGAGCCTGTACCGATGTGATCTGGCGGGCCTTTAAGACGGCGGGCTATGATTTCAAAGCCATGCTGGACCAGGATATCAGCAATAATCCTGAAGCTTATGGTGCTACCGGCCAGAACCCTGATCCTCAGATAGATTTTCGTCGGGTAAAAAACCAGCAGATATTTTTGCAGCGTTATGGCCAGGAGCTTACCATTGAGGTGGTGGCAAGAGATGTGGAAAACCTTAAACAGTGGCAGCCGGGAGACATAGTTATCTTTGCTCCGCCTTATGAACATATTGGGATTGTTTCCGATAAACGCCTGAAAAGCGGAGTGCCGCTGGTAATACATAACGGCGGTCCCCAGGCCAGTGAAGCCAATGTCCTGCAAAACTGGCCCAGCAAAATCACGCACCATTACCGCTTTATTCCGGTCGCGGAGAGTGAAAGAAAATAGCTGCCCAGACCAGCAGTTGCTGTTACCCGAGCGATAGTAGGAAGCGACGGAATATTTAAGCATCAAACCAAAGCTTTGGCCTGCTTTTTTATGCGTGGTTGCGCGGGCATTGGCAATAGAGGATTAATATTAATTTCCTTGTGTTTTATCGTTTTTATTGATATAATTTTCTTTGCAGTTTTTAATGGGCTGTTTGTAACGACCCTGTGGTAAGTGAGGTGAAAACAGCAAGTGAAAGACAAAATACATCCCAAGTATGGTATGACCACGGCCAGATGTGCTTGTGGCAACGAGTTCGAAGTTGGGTCTACCAAGGAGAATATAAAAGTAGAGATTTGCTCCAAGTGTCATCCCTTCTATACAGGAAATAAGAGCAGATTAGTCGATACCACCGGGAGAGTCGACAAATTCAAGAAAAAATACGGGTTGAAGTAAGTGATAGCAGGGCATTGACTCTGCTATTTTTTTTAGCATCAAATTTTATATAAAACCCTTGATTTTGTAAGGTGGTATTTAATGAGCGAAAAGGTTCAATATGGCGGCATGGCTGTTATAGAAGGAGTAATGATGCGGGGGGCCAAGAAGATAGCGGTGGCGGTACGAAAAACCGATGGCAGTATTGAACTGGAAGAGGAAGCCGTATCCGATCTGCCTATGCGCTATCCTTTTTTAAAATGGCCCTTTCTGCGTGGTACCTACGTATTAATTGATTCAATGGTGGTCGGTATCCGCATACTGAATAAATCGGCTAACATGTCGCTGGATGATGAAGAAGAGGAACTTACCAGCGGTGAAATGCTGGTTACGGGACTGCTGGCCTTTGTCCTGGCAATATTGCTGTTTGTAGTTTTGCCTACGGCCATAGTACATTACGGCAGCCGTTTCCTGGGCGGCGTTCTTATCCAGAATATTGTCGAAGGTATTATCAGGATCATTTTTTTCCTGGCTTATGTCTGGGTTATTGGCCGCATGCAGGAAATTGACCGGGTATTTATGTTCCATGGCGCCGAGCATAAATCAATCTTTACTTATGAAGCCGGTGAGGAGCTTACGGTAGAAAACGCCCGCAAACACTCCACTCTGCATCCGCGTTGCGGTACCAGCTTTATTCTGATTGTTCTGGTGATTTCGATACTGGTATTTGCTCTCCTGGGGGAAGGCAATCTTTTTTACCGGGTGTGGTCGAGAATAGCAGTTTTACCTGTGGTAGCAGGTTTGGGTTATGAGTTTCTGAAATTTAGCGGAAAATACTATCAGAACCGCTGGGCCCGGATTCTGATTGCTCCAGGGCTCTTTTTGCAAAAGCTGACCACGCGGGAGCCTGATGACAGTCAATTGGAAGTAGCCCTTACAGCCTTAAAGGCAGTTATCCCCGGGGATAGGAATGAAGGCCCGGGTGAAAAGAATTTAAGTCTGGCCGGGGCCAACTAGTGGAGGAGGTATGGCGGATGCTGCATAAGCTGGCAAGTCTTGAAGAAAAATATGATGAATTGACCGAACAATTGAGCAAGCCGGAAATAATAGCTGATCAGAGCAAATATCAAAAATATGCCAAAGCTCATTCGGACCTCAATGAAATTGTATCCTTATACCGGGAATATAAATCGTTGCTGGAGCAGATCAATGATGCTCAGGAAATGCTGCGGGAAGACCATGAAGCAGATTTTGAAGAAATGCTGCAGGAGGAAATGGAGTCTCTGCAAACCAGGAAAGAACAGGTTGAGCATGAGCTGAAAGTATTGCTGCTGCCCCGCGACCCCAATGATGAAAAAAGCGTCATTATGGAAATTCGAGCCGGTACCGGCGGAGAAGAAGCGGCCCTTTTTGCCGGCGACCTTTTTCGTATGTACACCCGTTATGCTGAATTGCAGGGTTGGAAAATAGATATTATGAATTCTCATTATACCGATATTGGCGGTATCAAGGAGATTATATTTGTGGTGGATGGACAGGGAGCGTACAGCAAGCTCAAATATGAGTCCGGGGTTCATCGGGTGCAGAGGGTTCCCAGTACCGAATCAGGCGGCAGAATCCATACTTCGGCAGCAACGGTGGCGGTATTGCCTGAGGCTGAAGAGGTGGAAGTGGGTATAGACCCGAACGATATCAGGGTAGACGTTTATTGTTCCAGCGGCCCGGGTGGACAGTCGGTCAATACTACTCAGTCAGCAGTACGGATCACCCATATTCCCACCGGTTTGGTAGTAACCTGCCAGGATGAAAAATCTCAGCATAAGAATAAAGCCAAGGCGCTGAGAGTGCTGAGAGCCCGGCTTAAAGAAATCATGGAAGCCGAGCTCAGTGCCGAGATGGCTGGTACCCGTAAAAACCAGGTGGGCAGCGGTGACCGCAGCGAGCGCATTCGCACCTACAATTTCCCCCAGGGCCGGGTCAGTGACCATCGCATCAATCTCACTCTGCACAAGCTGGATTTAATTCTTGAAGGGCAACTGCAGGAAATCATTGACGCCTTGGTAGCCAATGATCAGGCGGAGCGTTTAAAACAGGTGGATTAAGGGTGCAGAACTGGACTATAAAAGAATTGCTTAATTGGACCACGGACTACTTCGGAAATAAGAATATAAAGGAAGCTCGCCTGGAGGCGGAAGTATTATTGGCCAAGGTGCTGGAAAAAAATAGGATTTTTTTGTACGCCAATTATGATGCTCCGGTAAACCAGGAAGAGAGGGGCATTTTCAAGGAATTTATTAAAAGGAGAAGCCAGCATGAACCGTCAGCTTATATTACCGGAAGCAGGGAGTTCATGTCCCTGGAATTCATGGTTAATCCGGCGGTCCTGATTCCCCGCCCGGAAAGTGAATTGATAGTGGAGCGGGCAATGGAGCTGTTTTCAGGCCAGCCCTGTTCAATCTGCGACGTAGGTACAGGTTCAGGCGCCCTAGCTGTCAGTTTGGCCCATTACTTGCCTCAGACCAAAGTATATGCCACCGATATATCACCGGCGGCACTGGAAACGGCTCAGGCCAATGCTGTTCGCTTAGAGGCTCAGGTTGAATTTCGGGAGGGAGATCTGCTCGCTCCTTTTTTAGATAAAGATAACTATTTTGATCTCATTGTAGCTAATTTGCCTTATGTCACGGCAGAGGAATACCAGAGCCTGGAGCCAGGCGTAAAGGATTACGAACCGGCTCTGGCCCTGTTGGCACCAGGGGATGGTTTGGATATTTACCGCCGTTTTCTGGCTCAGGCTCCTTTGATTATGAAAGAGGGGGCTTATATCATCATTGAAATCGGCTGCGATCAGGGGCGGCAGGCTTTGCAGATGGTGCAGGGGATGGAAGAAGTGCAACTGATTCCTGACCTGGCTGGATATGATCGGCTTATCCAGGCTCGGAAGGGATGGAAAAAGTGAAAACCGTATACTGGAAAGTAAACCCGGAAAGCCCTGATCCGAAAATTATAAAAAAGGCTGCCGAACTTTTAAAAAAACAGGAACTGGTAGCGTTTCCCACCGAGACCGTTTATGGTTTGGGAGCACGGGCTGATTCCAGCCGGGCAGTTGCCGGCATTTTTACGGCTAAAGGCAGGCCGGCTCAGAATCCGTTGCTGGTGCATGTGAGTAAAATGACCCAACTGGAAGGACTGGTAAAAGTCATACCGGATACTGCCCGTTTACTGATAGACAAGTTCTGGCCCGGACCATTATCCATAATTCTGCCGGCCCGGGATGAGGTACCAGACATAGTCCGGGGAGGGAGGACTACGGTAGGATTACGTATGCCGGCTCACCCGGTTGCCCTGGCGCTTATTGATGAAGCGGGGCCGGTAGCGGCTCCCAGTGCCAATCTCTCAGGCCGTCCCAGTCCTCTTAGTGCTGAGCATGTTAAAGCTGATTTGGACGGTAGAATAGCGGCAGTTCTGGATGCCGGCAGTACTGGAATCGGTCTGGAGTCAACTTTAATTGATCTGAGTACGGAAAGGTATAAGATACTGCGCCTGGGAGGGCTTCCCCTGGAAGACCTGCGGCAGCTGCTGGGGGATAGTTTGGAGATAACCGCTAATAATAGTGATAAACTACCCCATTATCAGACAAGTTCTGAGATAATCATCTGTGATAGCCCCGAAGATTTTATCAAGCAGCAGGAATACTGCCGAGAGTATAAAAAGAATTTTGCTATTGTTTCAAGTAGCAACGGATGCCAGCATATAATTAACAAATCCGTTGCCGTTTACCAGTTGAATCTGGAGCGGAACAGCAGTAATCTCTATTCTGTTTTACGGGAAGCTGAAGAGGCGGGAGTCGAGATTCTGTTGTTTTCTCCCCTGCCGGAGGATCTGCACCAGGTCAACCCGACTCTGCTGGATCGAATCAAACGGGCGGGGAAAAAATAATTGTAGCGGCCGATTTCTTTTTACATTGCCGTTACCCAATATATCTCTGAAGTGAGGCCTAAAATTTTGCAGGGAGCATAAAAATGGAACAGTTTGCGGCCATAGGCCTGGTGGCAGTGGTACTTGGTCTGGATGCTTTTTCTCTTTCCCTGGGTTTGGGACTTAGGGGATTATCCCGCAGTTATGGGCTAAGATTTACTCTAACGGTAGGAATTTTACATATCCTGATGCCCCTGCTGGGGCTTAGTCTGGGCCTGGCCGCCGGCAAATTTCTGGGGGTATGGGCCTCCCGCCTGGGAGCAGTGATTCTGGCCTACATCGGCGTTGATTTTATAATCAAAGGCTACCGCGAGGCCGGGCTGCGGAGATATTCTTTTAAAGAAGGTCAAGAGCTGCTCAAGCAGGGAAAAGAGTCTTGCCGCGAAGATTGGGGAAGTATACTGCTGATAGGAATATCAGTAAGCATAGATGCCTTGACAGTAGGATTCAGTTTGGGTACCTTTAAAATGCCGGTGGCGGTAACGACGATTATTATGGGAAGCGTTGCTGCTGCCATGACTTCCCTGGGCTTTTGGGGCGGGCGTGCTTTCAGCCGCTTGGTGGGCAGTTACGCCCAAATAGTGGGTGGCGCTATTCTTTTGCTGCTGGCAGTGAAACTATTGTTTTAAAGGAGGATGCTCTGTGAAAAGACTGGTTTTTGTCTGTACCGGTAACACCTGTCGTAGTCCTATGGCCAAGGCTATTTTCACCGGACTCCTTGTCGACCGCGATATAAAAGATATAGAAGTGTCGAGTACCGGATTGGCTGCGATTAATGGGGTGCCGGCCAGCCCGGAGGCAATAGAGGTGATGGCCGGCGAAGGATTTGACCTTTCCCGGCACCAGTCCCGGCAACTGAGCCTGGAGTTAATACTTCCAGCCGATTATATACTTACTATGACTGTTGCCCAACGCGACTATCTGCAGGAAAAGTACCCGGATAAGGCTATGACCATCTTTACCATCAATGATTTTGCGGGAAAGGTAAGTCAGGATATTATTGACCCTTTGGGCCGGGGAATCGCCGCTTACAAGGAATGCGCCGCCCAATTGAAGCGATTGCTGCCCCAGGTGCTGGATAGGATGTTAGAATCGGAAGAACCGAAAACCGAAGATCGCAAGGTGGCTATCGGCAGTGATCACGCCGGTTTTGAGCTGAAGACGGCCATTATTAAAGTTCTGGCCGATGAAAACTACCAAGTCATGGACTGTGGCACTTTCTCGGAGGAATCCGTAGATTACCCTGATATTGCCGAGAATGTGGCGGCGGCAGTCCTGACCCATAAAATAAAAGGTATTATCATCTGCGGCACGGGTATTGGCATTTCTATTGCAGCTAATAAAATACCGGGAATACGGGCTGCCCTTTGCTATAATCTGGACAGTGCCCGCCTGGCCCGGCAACATAACGACGCCAATATTGTTGCCGTAGGAGCTCGTATGCTGGAGCAGGATTTGGCCATTGAGATAGTTAAGACCTTTCTGGCGACTGGATTTGAAGCCGGCAGGCACCAGCGGCGGATAGAAAAAATAATGGAACTGGAGAAGAAATGTTTGGGAAGGAGCAACCAAGGTGGACTATATTGAGAAATATGTAAAACCGGTAGACCCAGAGGTAGCTAAAGCCATACGCGACGAAGAGTTACGCCAGAATTATAAGCTGGAGCTTATAGCCTCGGAAAATTTCGTTTCCCGGGCCGTAATGGCTGCTCAGGGCGGCGTAATGACTAATAAATATGCCGAAGGCTACCCCGGCAAAAGATATTACGGTGGGTGTGAAAATGTGGATGTAGTCGAAGAACTGGCCCGGGAACGGGCGAAAAAACTCTTCGCCTGCGACCATGTAAATGTTCAACCCCATTCAGGGGCTCAGGCCAACACGGCGGTCTATTTTGCTGCGGTACAGCCGGGAGATAGAATACTGGGGATGAACCTTAGTCACGGGGGACATCTAACCCATGGAAGCCGGGTTAATATATCGGGCAAATATTTTAATTTTGCTGAATATGGAGTCACCCCCCAAACCGAGACTATTGATTATGGGGAGGTAAGGGAAATTGCCCTTAAGGTTAAGCCGAAAATGGTGGTAGCCGGTGCCAGTGCTTATCCCCGGATTATTGACTTTAAAAAATTCCGGGAGATTGCAGACGAGGTTGGGGCCTTGCTGTTCGTGGATATGGCTCACATAGCCGGGCTGGTAGCAGCCGGCTTGCATCCCAGCCCGGTCCCCTATGCTGATTTTGTTACTACTACCACCCATAAGACCCTGCGGGGACCCAGGGGAGGCATGATTTTATGCCGGGAAGAATGGGCCAAAAAGATTGATAGTGCCGTATTCCCTGGTATACAAGGGGGGCCGCTGATGCATGTTATAGCTGCCAAAGCCGTCTGTCTGGGAGAAGCCCTGCGGGATGAATTTATTGCCTACCAGCAACAGGTAGTCCTTAATGCCCAGATCCTGGCCTCCAGCCTGGTCGAAAACGGATTGCGCCTGGTTTCCGGCGGCACTGACAATCACCTCATGCTGGTTGATGTCAGAACCAAAAACCTCAGCGGAAAAGATGCCGAGGCCATACTGGAATCAATCAATATTACCGTTAATAAAAATGGTATTCCCTTCGACCCGGAAAAGCCTACCGTAACCAGTGGAATAAGGATGGGAACGCCGGCTTTGACCAGTCGCGGAATGAACAGTGATGACATGCGGGAGATAGGCAATATCATTGCCTTGGCTCTGAGCAACCCGGATGACGACAGGGTTCTGGAGGAAAGCCGGAGCCGGGTGGCAAAACTCTGTGATAAATATCCGCTTTATGAGATATAAGGCATAATGATTTTATGGGAAAATTCGGTTGGATGAGAACAAGGTCAGGAGACCGAGTATTATAAAGTATTTTCTTGGGGAGATAGAAATGAAAACTAAAACATTATCATTGCCCAGGCTCAACCAGCTTAACCCCACTTTGGAATCAACCGCTCTGAAACTAATGGAAGAAGCCGGGGAACTGGCCCAGGCAATTGGAAAATTCAGGGGCTTGAGTGGGGAGAAAGTTCAGATGGATGAGGGCGCAGTAGTTCAGGAAATAGCATGTGAACTGCTGGACGTAGCTCAAACTGCTGTGACCATGATGTTTGTAATGGAGGAACAGTTCCAGATTGATATAGGAACCCTCCTGCAGGAACACTACCATAAACTAGAGAAAAAAGGTTATTTAGCTCCATAGCGAACTATTAAGCGACAAAACATGCTAATAAAAGACGTAATTCTCTGGAGGACTTTGCCGGGCCGGACGAGAAATAAATCTACTTATTGAGTTCTCTTATAAAAATACCAAAAATAGGGAAATGCCCCGGCGAGGTTGAGGTTAAATTTTAATGAAAATTAAAAAAGGATTTTGCCCGTTTATGACGAATAACGAAGAGGGGGGTTAAGTCGCTGCTTAGACGGGCAAGGTGTGGAACATGACGCAAGGTCAGAAAAAACACTGGGCACGCGCTTTGAGCGATGCTATTAATATGGTCACTACCACTGCTGCCGCTATAGGCTTGTGTGGCTATGGCGGGTACTGGTTGGACATGAAGCTGGGTACCGACCGCTGGTTGACGGTAATCGGGGTCTTACTTGGGGTGGCAACCGGTATGAAGGTCATGTGGGACAAAATGTCGACCAATCAAAACACATTTCCCGGCGATAAAAGTCAGGACAAGGACAAGCGTTGATCCAGGAAATCATCCGGAGCCGGATGGTTAGTTGGCTCTGGCTGAAGTTTTTGTGTCGGTCCGGCGGGACTGGCAAAAAGCGAAAATTTAATTAGGAGGGGGGGAGAAAGATAATGATCTTTGGTATGTTTGATGGTCCCTTGTTTTATCTGGGCCCAATACCGGTAGACCACCTGGTTGTTACCGAATGGGTTCTTATTGCATTAATAGGCACTATTGGCTATTTTGCCACGAGAGATATGCAGATGGTTCCCCGCGGCCTGCAAAATGCCTTTGAAATGATCATCCTGTGGACCTATGATTTTTTCACCCAATTGATGGATAAGGAGCATGTTGCTAAAAAGTGGGCTCCCCTGCTAACTGCATTTTTCTTATTTATTCTATGCAGCAACTACAGCGGTCTGGTACCTGGTGCAGCAAATATTCCGGGTTATCAGCCTCCAACCAGTAACTGGAACGTGACTATGACCTTAGCGTTAATCACGTTCTTTTCTGTTCACATCGCAGGCTTGAGTGAGCATGGAGGCCACTACTTCAAGCACTTCGTAAGTCCTAGCCCGGCCATGTTACCGTTAAACCTGATCGAAGAGGTGGCGCACCCGCTGTCCCTCACCGTTCGTCTATTCGGTAACATCTTTGGCGAAGAAATGGTTATAGCATTCCTGTTATTTTTAGCACCGTTTATTATCCCATCAGCCATAATGGGGCTTAGTTTGCTGCTGGGTGCTATCCAGGCCATAGTGTTTACTATCCTGTCAGCCAGCTATATAGCGGCGGCTACAGGAGAAGGACACTGAGTATAAATTTATACATTATTTTAGGCTCAATGTATAAACCAGAGAGCATGAAAGGAGGGAAAAAGATGGGCGCAGCATTAGGCGCAGGTATCGCTGTATCTATCGCTGGTATTGGCGGCGGTATAGGTATGGGTATTGCCGGTGGTAAGGCTTTCGAAGCTATTGCAAGACAGCCTGAGGTTGGAGGAGACGTCAGAACTCTTCTCTTTATTACCCTAGCATTTATTGAAACTCTGACTATTTACGGTCTGCTTATTGCATTCATGCTGGTTAGTAAAGCTTCTTAGTTTAAAAGGTAAACGCATTTACTCTTAAAGATTTGGGCGATAGAGCAAGGTTGATTTTCTAAAAAAAAATATAGCTCTATCGCCCCAAATACTATTTGCTCTTAGATTGGAGGTAGCACATCCGTGAGAAGGAACAGAAAGTTTTATACAGCGGTACTCCTTTTGACCATGGTAATGGTTCTGGGATTTGCAACCTTCTGCATGGCATCCGAGGGAGGCAATGTACCACCAATTTCGCAGCCTGCGGGACATACGCCCGCATTCGGGAACTGGTTTGTAATCGGCTGGACAGCAGTCAACTTCTTTGTGCTGCTGGCCCTTTTATACAAATTTGCCTATAATCCCATCAATGCGATGTTGGAGCAGCGTTCCAGCACCATTGAAAGCTCTCTGAAACATGCAGAGGAAGTAAAGATCGAAGTAGAAGAAATGAGAAAAGAAACCCAGAGCAACCTGGCCGAATCTCGTAAAGAAGCCCAGGAAATCGTAGCCCGCGCGACCAAGGCGGCTGATGATGCCAAGAACGAAATCATCAGCAAGGCCAAGGAAGACGCTGTCAATATTAAGAACAAAGCTACCGCTGAAATACAGGCTGCCACTGAGCAGGCTAAGGTTGAGCTCAAGGATACGGCCGCAGCCCTGGCCCTGCTGGCAGCGGAGAAGGTTCTGAACAGAGCTATCACAGATGACGATCATAAGAAGATGGTTAAACAATTTGTTAACGAGGCGGGCGATTTATTATGTTAAATAAGAGCGTTGCCAGGCGCTATGCCGAAGCGTTTTTTACCATTGCCCGGGAGAATAACAAAATAGACGAATTTCAGCAGGAACTGGAAACGATAGTGGCAACTATTAAAGAAGTAGAAAACCTGGAAGACTACTTCGCCCACCTTCTGATCCCGGCCAAAGCCAAGAAGGAAGTTGCAACCCGGATATTTTCCGGTCAGGTTTCTCAACTGACGCTGAATTTCCTATTCATGATCATTGACAAACGTCGGGAATCATACATTGGTTTTATAACTGAAGAATATAAGGAAATGGCTGATGAATCGAGAAACATCACCAAGGCGGAGCTTACAGCTGCCCGTGCAGTACCGGAGAATGAGGTTAAATCTCTGGCTGAGAAGCTGTCAGTCTCTACGGGCAAAACCGTACAGGTCAATGTGAAGGTTGACCCCGCTCTGATAGGCGGTATCAAGATACGGGTGGGAGACCAGATCATAGACGGCACGGTGGCCAAAAGACTTGAAATGCTGAAAGAACAACTCAAACAAGCGAAGATAAGTTAAGCGATAGGGGTGAGCACATAAATGAGTATTAGACCGGAAGAGATCAGCGCTATACTCAAAGAGCAAATAGAGCGCTACCAGTCCGAGGTCGAAGTCAGCAACGTGGGCTCAGTTATCTATGTTGGTGACGGTATTGCCCGTGTATACGGACTACAGGGCGCAATGGCCGGTGAGCTGCTGGAGTTTACCGGCGGGACCTATGGAATGGTTCTCAACCTCGAAGAAGATAACGTGGGTGCTGTTTTATTGGGCGAATACAGCCACATCAAAGAAGGCGACGTGGTAAAAGCGACCGGAAGAATCATGGAGGTTCCTACCGGAAGAGCTATGCTGGGCCGGGTGGTCAATGCCCTGGGGCAGCCCATTGACGGCAAAGGACCTATTAACACCAATACCTTCCGCCCGATTGAGAAAGTGGCTCACGGTGTTGTTACCCGGGCGCCGGTTAACACACCGATGCAGACCGGGCTTAAATGCATTGACTCCATGGTGCCCATCGGCCGGGGTCAGCGCGAGTTAATCATCGGAGACCGTCAGGTGGGCAAGACCGCTATTGCCCTTGATGCCATTATTAATCAGAGAGAAAAGAAGGACATGATCTGCATCTATGTCGCCATAGGGCAGAAGCAGTCCTCCATAGCAGGCATAGCAGCCAAGTTCGAGGAAATGGGGGCCATGGATTATACTATCATAGTTGCGGCCACCGCTTCCGAGCCTGCACCATTGCTCTATATAGCACCCTATGCCGGTGTTGCTATGGCTGAAGAGTTCATGGAAGGGGAAAGTCTTGATGTGTTAATCATCTATGATGACCTTTCCAAACATGCGGTAGCTTACCGCGAAATGTCACTGCTGCTCCGTCGTCCTCCCGGACGTGAAGCTTATCCCGGAGACGTTTTCTATCTCCACTCCCGTTTGCTGGAGAGAGCATGCAAGCTTAACAGCGACCATGGTGGCGGCTCCATAACCGCTCTGCCGATTATCGAAACCCAGGCGGGCGACGTTTCCGCCTATATCCCGACCAATGTTATATCCATAACCGATGGCCAGATATATCTGGAAACCGACCTCTTCTATGCCGGTCAGCGCCCGGCCATAAACGCCGGTCTGTCAGTCAGCCGGGTTGGCGGTTCGGCTCAAACCAAGGCCATGAAATCCGTCGCCGGCCAGTTGCGAATGGATTTGGCCCAGTTCCGTGAACTGGCGGCCTTCGCCCAGTTCGGCTCCGATCTGGACAAAGCTACCCTGGCTCGTCTGACTCGGGGTGAAAGGGTTACCGAAGTCCTGAAACAGGGCCAGTACCAGCCCATGAAGATGGAAGAGCAGGTTGTGGTAATATACAGCGGAGTTAACGGTTACCTGGATGATCTGCCCCGGGACCGGGTTCAGGATTTTGAAGTTGATTTCCTGAAATTCATGCGCAGTGCCAATGCCGACATACTGAACGCAATCAGAGATACCGGCAAAATAGATGAGGCGACTGAAGAGAAGCTGATCAAAGCCATCAATGAATTTAAATCCACGTTTGCGGTTTAGGTGGTGAATTAGATGGCAGGAGCAGGTGTAAGAGAATTTAAACGCAGGATCCGCAGCGTAAAAAATACGCAGCAGATTACCAAAGCTATGAAAATGGTAGCCGCTGCGAAATTGCGCAGAGCCCAGGAGAGTGCTGAAGCCTCCAGACCCTATACCGAAACTCTGCAAGGTACATTGGCCAGGCTGGCGGCAGTTTCTTACGATGTCAAACACCCTCTCCTGGATAAAAGAGAGGATGTACGCAAGGTAGGTTATGTTATAGTCACCGCTGACCGTGGATTATGCGGAGGCTATAATACCAATATTATCCGGGCAGCCGGTCAGGCTATTGAGGATGATGAAAGAAATACTGCTGCCGGTGTAATAGCGGTGGGCAGAAAGGCCCGGGATTTTTATCGTAAGCGGGGCGGGCTTGATGCCGAATTCGTAAATCTGGGCGATAATGTAAGTTATGCCGATGCCCGGGAAATTGCCCAGTATGTTATGAATGCCTATGAAAACGGCGAGTTGGATGAAGTTTACCTGGTATATGCCCGCTTTATCAATGTAATAAGGCAGATACCGACTATAACTAAATTGCTGCCGTTAGAAACCCCGGAAGAAGAGGCGAGTGAATCTACCCGGGTCATTGATTATCTCTACGAGCCCAGTGCGGAGGAGATCCTTTTGACTCTATTACCCAAGTATGTAGGGAGCCAGATTTACCATGCCATGCTGGAAGGCAAAGCCAGTGAATTTGGGGCCAGAATGACAGCTATGGGCAATGCTACGGAAAATGCCGGCGAGATTATAGGAAATCTCGAACTGGCCATGAACAAAGCCAGGCAGGCGGCAATTACGGACGAGATTCTGGACATTGTCGGTGGTGCCGAAGCCCTTAAAGCCTAATAATAGACATGCACCAACTGATAAGCCAAAGCTCTCAATAAAGGAGGAAAGTAGAGGATGGCGAATGTAACATACGGAGAGGTAGTCCAGGTTATCGGCGCAGTTGTTGATATACGCTTTAAGCCTGGTGAACTGCCCGACCTGATGAACGCTATAACCATAAAAACAGAGGATCAGGATGCGAAAACTGCGACTAATATTGATGTTACCCTGGAAGCGATGCAATTATTGGGAAACGATATCGTGCGCTGTGTTGCTCTACAGCCTACGGACGGTATTTTCCGCGGCATGAAAGCAACCAATACGGCAGCTTCTATTAGAGTCCCCGTGGGCGAGGGATGCTTGGGACGTATAGTAAACGTATTGGGACATCCGGTTGACGAAGGCGGCCCCATTGATGCCTCCGACTACTGGGAAATCCATCGCAAGCCCCCCGCATTGGTGGACCAGCTACCGGCGACCGAGATTCTGGAGACCGGAATCAAGGTAGCCGACTTGATTTGCCCTTATGCTAAAGGTGGCAAGATCGGTCTGTTCGGGGGAGCCGGAGTGGGCAAGACCGTTATTATCCAGGAACTGATCAGAAATATCGCTTATGAGCATGGCGGCTATTCAGTGTTTACCGGAGTTGGCGAGCGTACCCGCGAAGGCAATGATCTCTGGGGGGAAATGACCGAATCCGGCGTTATTGAAAAATGCGCCCTGATATTCGGTCAGATGAATGAGCCCCCGGGAGCCAGATTGAGAGTGGGTCTTACCGGTTTGACCGTGGCCGAATACTTCCGCGATTTTTCCGGATTGGACGTGTTGATATTCATAGACAATATATTCCGTTTTGCCCAGGCCGGTAACGAGGTGTCGGCTCTGCTGGGACGCATGCCGTCCGCCGTTGGTTATCAGCCTACTCTGGCAACTGACATGGGTCTTCTGCAGGAACGGATTACCTCTACCCGCAAGGGCTCAATAACTTCAGCCCAGGCGGTTTATGTCCCGGCCGACGACCTGACCGACCCGGCGCCGGCAACTACCTTTGCCCATCTGGATGCGACCACGGTTCTGTCCCGTGCTATTTCCGAGAAAGGAATATATCCGGCGGTTGACCCCCTGGATTCTACTTCGCGAATCCTGGATCCGCAGCTGGTAGGCGAAAAGCATTATGTAACCGCCCGCGGCGTACAGCAGATATTGCAGAGATACAAGGAATTGCAGGACATCATCGCCATACTGGGTATGGACGAATTATCTGACGAGGATAAACTTATCGTAGCTCGGGCCAGGAAGATTGAAAGATTCCTGTCCCAGCCGTTCCACGTTGCGGAGCAGTTTACCAGTCAGCCGGGAATATTCGTTCCGGTTAGCGAGACGGTGGACTCTTTTGCCGAGGTTCTGGCAGGCAAACATGATGGCTTGCCGGAAGCAGCCTTCCTTTTTGTAGGTAATATTGAAACGGCAGTTGCCAGAGCGAAGAGACTGGAGGCGTAGTTTATGGCAGAAAGCACCTTCATGCTAGAAATAGTAACCCCTGAACAGATTCTCTTCCGGGATGAAGTTCAGTTTATGGTTGCTCCCGGTGCCGAAGGTGAATTGGGTATCATGAAAAACCATGCGCCGCTGGTTGCAGCTTTAAATATAGGCGTGCTGCGTTACAATAATGCTGGTGGCACCCAGAAAAAAATGGCCTTGAGCGGTGGCTTTGTGGAGGTCATAGATAATGTCGCCCGGGTTCTGGCTGAGACTGCCGAGGACGGTGAACATATTGATGTACTTCGGGCCAAGGCAGCCAAGGAAAGAGCGGAAAGGAGATTGCAAGCCCGGGAGGACAATCTGAACCTGACCAGGGCCGAGCTGGCCCTGAAGAGAGCCATTGCCAGGCTGAAGGCAGCGGAAGCACTGTAACCTGTAGAAAAGTTGATACCGGCCGGAGGGACCTAGTTCTTCCGGCCTTGAAATTACAATTAATTACGTTAAAAACAAAAAATATAATATACTACTATTATATAGTAGCTAATTTATGATGGGGGAATTATGGAAAAACCAGATGGATGATTTATTAAAATATTTAATCATTATCACTCTGGCGTATTATTTGGTGAAGGGTCTACTCTACCTGCTGATGTGGCAGATGACCTTTAAGGTCCAAGAAAAAGCTCTGGCCGCCAAAAAGAAAGAAAAGAAACGAAGGCAAGCCGAGAAAGAAATCTGGACTAGTAAAGATGACGAGTCTGAATAGTGGTGGCAGTCAATTAGAGGTAAACAGGGGGGATGATGTGCAGAAACTGTACTTCATTTTAATAATTTTGGTTTTTATACTGAGCTTGCTTTTTGCAGTATTAATATGGCACCAGACGATTAAGTTTGAAAAAAAGGCTCTGGCAGCCAAGCGGGCCAAAGAAGAATATTTGAACCAATTAAGGCTTGAAGAAGAAATAAAAAAAGCCGAAGAACAACAGCGGCAAAAAGAGGAGCAGAGATCCACAGACCAAAACCCTGACCTGGAAGCCGATACAGACTCCGGAAATAAGCAGTAAAAGATATAATTTTTGAAAACCTGACCTGGTCAGGTTTTTTTTATGCCTTTTAGCGGCATAATTAGCAGCCAAGCTGGCAAGAATCCTGATAGTCCATATCGGGAGGGAGCATGATGTTGAAGAAAAGTCTTACTTACATATTAATATTTATATTATTATGCTCAACCAGTAATTATAGTATTGATTATGTTTTAGGTAAACAAATTGAAAAACAATCGCCATATTACCTATCTTTTGCATCAATCGGTGCAATTTATCTGGAATCGCGCCTGGATTGCTGGGCTAAAATAAGAACAAGTTCATCCCAGCAAGAACTGCAAGATCATTTATGTCAGATTCTGCAAAGTCTGGATCTTGTCCTGGATCAGAAGCATTTAAATATAAGCAGCACAGAACATGCGACTATTCTCAATTACAAACAGGAAAAGCCCAAACAGAATTTATTCATTACCATCAAGTCTGATAACAGGCTGAATGAGAGTTACTTCTTGCTGAGTATTATTTGTCGAGATAAAAAATGCGTAATGTCCGGGTATGAATCCCAGCTTAACCGGAATATAGGCTTAAAATGGCAATATTACTACCTGTACCAGGGCGAGATCCCTTATCTTATTGCCGAAAAGTCCAAACCGGAATTGATTTCCGTTGTGCTTAAAAACCTGCAAGCCAGGAAAATTGAAAGCTATAAACATAATGGACTGGTGAGCCTGACTGCTTATAGTCCGGTCCTGGAGAAAACCATGCCGGCATTGGAGCTAAACGGCAAAAAATACAATCTGCAGGTAGCTATAAGCAATAATAACGATAAAGCCAAAACTGAGATATACATAGGTTCCCCTTTAATTCTGGTTGATATCTAAAACAGCAGGCCTGCTTACCGGAGGTGATCTTAACAATTGGAACTATTCGTTAATAGTAGAACTCGTTTGGTTGGAGAAGTTACCGTCAGTTCCTCCAAAAATGCCATATTACCAATTCTGGCGGCATCCTTATTAACCGACGAGGAAGTGCAAATAGACCAGGTACCTATGATCAAAGACGTTATTATAATTACGGAACTTATTCATAATTTAGGAGCCGAAGTTGAGAAAAAGGAAAATATGATCATATTTCGTGCTGCTCAAATTGGAACCAGCCCGGCCTATGAATTAGTAAGACAAATAAGGGCTTCATTTTTAGTAGCGGGACCAATTTTAGCCCGGCATGGTACCATAAAAATTGCCCTTCCCGGAGGATGCGCCATAGGTACCCGGCCGATTGACCTGCATTTAAAAGGATTTAAAGCTTTGGGCGCCACTATCAGATTAAGCGGTGGAAATGTAATTGCCAGCAGCTCGGGTTTGAAAGGCAATCATGTTTATCTTGATTTTCCCAGCGTAGGGGCGACTGAAAATATAATGATGGCAGCAGCCCTGGCTCAAGGTACGACTTATATTGAGAATGCTGCGCTGGAGCCGGAAGTGGTAGATCTGGCTAATTTTATCAATAATATGGGGGGGAAAATCTCCGGCGCAGGCAGAAACGTGATTACAATTAAAGGAGTAAAAAAACTTCATGGCAGTCACTATACGGCTATAGCGGATCGCATTGAAGCCGGTACTTATATGGTGGCGGCAGCTGCTACCGGTGGGGATGTAACCATTAAGAATGTTATTCCTGAACATGTAAAAGCGATAACAGCCAAGTTAAATGAAAGCGGCGCCCAGGTAATAGAAGGTAAGGACAAAATACAGGTTAAACGCCATGAACCCATTAAGCCCCTGTATATAAAAACACTTCCTTATCCGGGCTTTCCCACTGATATGCAGGCCCAATTCATGGCTTATCTAAGCTGTGCGGGCGGAAGCAGTGTAATAACGGAATCAGTTTTCGAAAATCGTTTTATGCATGTTCCTGAACTAAGCCGAATGGGGGCTAAAATAAAAGCGGAAAGCAGAACTGCGATCATTAGGGGAGTAAAAGAGTTAAGCGGTACCAGAGTAAAGGCTACAGATTTAAGAGCCGGAGCCGCGTTATTGATCGGTGCTTTGATGGCCAAAGGAAACAGCATAATAAGCAACAGCGAACATATTGACCGGGGCTATGAAAACATAGTTGATAAGTTGAATGCTTTAGGAGCAGATATTTGCCGGCAGGAAGAAAACAGGCATTAAGGCTGATTATTTATCATATAAATGCCATATGAAAAAGAAAAAAATAGGATTGATAATCATAATCTTAGCGGTATTATTAATACCGATTTTTTTTATGAGGCAATCGCCCCCTATTTATAACCAACCTGAGATTAAATTATACCGCAGTGAATACCAAAAAGTAATCACTCTGCCCCTGGAAGACTATATTACCGGCACGGTAGCCGCAGAAATGCCGGCCTCCTTTAATGATGAAGCCCTCAAAGCGCAAGCTGTTTGTGCCCGGACTTACGCTTTCAGAAAGCTTTTAGAGCACAAGCCTTACCCTCAACAAGCCGATTTATCAGACGACATCAATTCCTGTCAGGCCTTTATATCCCAAGAAGAATTTTACCAGAGGCACGGTTCCAAGGCCTTATACCAAAAAGTGCAGCAAGCGGTAAAAGCAACCCGGGGAGAAATCATGCTTTACCAAGGGGAACCGATTGACGCTTTGTACCATTCCACCTGCGGGGGGAAAACGGAAAGCGCCGCTGATTTATGGGGCCAAGACGTGCCTTACCTGCGTTCGGTTAAATGCCGTTATTGCAGCCAATCGCGGCATTATGCCAGTGTACAGGTCTTTTCGGTACAGGAATTGAACCGCTCCCTGGACACGACCGGCAGCAGACCCATTTTCAAAATAACGGATAATACGTCCAGTGGGCGCATTAAAAAGGTGCTGATAAACGGTAAAGAATTATCAGGTGAAAAACTGCGTCAGCTTTTGGGATTACCTTCAACCTGGTGCGGTTTTAAGGTGAACGCTTCCCGGGTGGAAATCCATAGTCGCGGCTATGGCCACGGTCTGGGATTATGCCAATATGGAGCTGGGGGCATGGCTGAGGAAGGTAAAGACTACCATCAGATACTGAAGCACTATTACCAGGGGGTGGAATTCAGTACCCTGAACTATTAAAAGACCGGGCTTTAGAAGGAGTTTTCCGCCTATTTCATGGATGAATTTTGCGACAAAATCATTTCATATTTAGTTGCCTGAGCCTATGATGGGTCTGTGCAGGTAAAATTAAGGCTTAATTCTGTATTTTAATAAAAAATAGACGCCCTCTTCGAGGACCACTGATGCTCGTTATACTCGCAATTAAGGGTGCAGATCAACGCGGATTTATTATAAAAAAGACGCGGAGACCGCGGAATCTTTTAAGGAAATACGCGGATTTAATTAAAGTTTTTTTCCCCGCGTTCTTCTTTCTAAATTCCCTGAATTCCGCGTCAGAAAACTAAGGAACCCGTAGGACTATTACCACTCTGGTTGAGGCCCCGCAGGGCTATGGCGATTAATCTGCCATTTCTATTTTCAATTAACCTTATATCCAAATTAGTTTTAAACTGCCCTCCTGCTGAATATAAATTATTAATTGACGCGGGGGAGGGTGCAGATTGCAGAATTATATAAGAAAAAGGGCGGTAAAGATTGCCCAGCATATATTGCGTACATCCGATACAGTAAGGCAAACGGCTCAAGTCTTTGGTATCAGCAAAAGCACGGTGCATAAAGATGTAGCGGAACGGCTGCCCAGAATTGACGAGCAACTAGCCGAGGAGGTCAAATTAATCCTGGAAAAGAATAAAGCGGAGAGACATATAAGAGGGGGAGAGGCCACCCGGCAGAAATACGCTTCCTACCACCAGGCCCCAATATAGAAAGGCCGGTCAAGTTTACCAGGTTAACTCCATGACTTTTGCGCCGAGTTATAAATCTCTTTAATAAAAATAGCCAACTTATTTGAGCTTAAGGTATAATTAATAGCATGGAAAAAGGCAAAATTAGGTTGCAGCACAATATTGTTAGGGGGCACTACAGAGCATGTGTTTCGGTTTTGGGGAAGATATTGGCATAGATCTGGGAACAGCCAGCGTTATAGTATTTAGAAAAGGCAGCGGCATCGTACTGCACGAACCATCAGTAGTGGCAATAGACAAAAATACCGACAAGGTAATTGCCGTAGGGGAAGAAGCCCGACAGATGCTGGGGCGGACGCCCGGGCATATAGTGGCTATCCGTCCTTTGAAAGAAGGAGTTATCGCTGATTATGACACTACGGAAAAAATGCTTACCTACTTTATCCGCAAGATTATGGGAAATAAGCTCTTTTTTAAACCCCGCGTGATTGTCTGTATTCCTACTGGTGCCACCGACGTTGAAGAGCGGGCCGTACGCCAGGCCACTTTATCTTCAGGTGCCAGACAGGCTTTTATTATTGAGGAGCCGCTGGCCGCAGCCCTGGGAGCAGGAATCAATATTTCGGAAGCCACCGGTAATATGGTTGTGGATATCGGCGGGGGTACTTCCGATATTGCCGTACTCTCCCTGGGAGGACTGGTATGCAATGATTCATTACGGGTCGGTGGGGACAAGTTTGATGAAGCTATAATAAGATATATCAGACGGGAATACAATCTTATGATAGGTGATCGCACCGCCGAAGAAGTTAAAATACAGGTGGGAACCGCTTATGTTACCGAGGAAAACCGCTATCGTTCCATGGAGGTACGGGGCCGTGACCTGGTTACCGGTTTACCTAAAACCATTTCTATATCTTCAGCGGAATCATGGGAGGCATTACAGGAACCAGTGGAATCCGTGATTGAGGGAGTTAAAAAAGTACTGGAGATCACTCCTCCGGAACTGGCAGCTGATATTGTGAACAATGGCATAGTTATGACCGGAGGAGGCTCACTGCTGGACGGTCTGGATATACTTTTATCCAAGCGGACCAATTTGCCGGTTCATATTGCCGAGGAGGCTATCTGTTGCGTGGCCATGGGAACGGGCAAGGCCTTGAATGAGATGTCGACTATAAGCCGTACCCGGGTTAAGGGACCCCGCCGGGTATTATAAAGGATTAAAGGATTATATACATAAATACGATAAATAAATTATGGATTTTTAATTAGGGAAGAAAAGCTACGTTTTTCTATGTATTGGAGTAAAAATTAGAATAAATAGAAATACGAAGTATTGCAGCGGTAACTCAAAATTAAAATACACTTTCCGGGAGGTATTGATTTGATTAAAGGATTATATACCGCTGGCGCGGGCATGATGCTGCAAATGGCCAAACAGGATGCGGTAGCCAATAATCTGGCCAACGTAAATACCAGTGGCTATAAAAAGCAAATAGCAGTAGCGCGGGCTTTCCCGGAAATGCTCATGAGTCGGCTGGGAGAGGTGGAGAAAAACAGTCGGGGAGATTATGAGCCGGTACCGGTGGAAATAATAGGAGGATTAGGCACCGGTGCAGCTATTGACAAGATCTATAGCGACCTTTCCCTGGGTAACATCAAAAAAACCGACAGCTACACCGATCTGGCCCTGAACAGCAATGGCTATTTTGCCGTGCAGACCGAGCAAGGGGAACGCTATACCCGCAATGGGCAGTTCAAGATAAATAATGAAGGGATATTAACCACCAATCAGGGTTATCCGGTACTGGACAGCGGCGACCAGCCCATAGCCATAGAAGGTGAATTTATGGTTGATGAGGGAGGAAATATTACCGTAGATGGGGAAATTATAGCTCAGCTGAAAGTGGTAAGTTTTGAAAACCCACAATATCTGGTGCGGGAGGGGGATAACCTTCTGGCATCGGAACAGCCGGGAAACAACCTGCCCCAGCCGGGCTTGCTGCAGGGGTATATAGAGGATTCCAATGTCAACGCAGTTAAAGAAATGGTAGAATTAATCACTGTGACCAGAGCCTATGAATCCCTGCAAAAAATAGTTCAGGCCGAAGATGAAACTATCCAGGCCGCCATTGACCAGGTAGGCAGTGTAGCAGGGTAACAGATAAAACCCGCCGCCAGGCGGGATTTTTTTTGTTTATAGGCCGGTGTGAAGGAGGAAAACCCGGCTTATCAGGGGAATAAATAGAAACGGGTAAGGCTAATCCTAGCTAAAAGGAGATTTTGCTATTGGCCATGGAATCCAGAGATACAGCAGCGGTGAATATATTAGGTTGTAAAGTACACCTGGTGGATATGCCGGCAGCGCTGGAAGCGGTAACCCAAATGATTGATCAGGCCCAAGGCTGTAAACAGGTTGTAACCCTTAATGCGGAGATTATTTATCAGGCCGGCCAACAAGATGAATTGCGCCGGATAATTAATAAAGCTGATCTGGTGACAGCGGATGGCATAGGAACCGTATGGGCGGCCCGAACTTTGGGCTGTCCGCAAAAAGAAAGAGTAAGCGGTATTGACTTACTGATGAATATTTGTTCCCGGGCTGCCGTCCGGGGATGGAAGGTATATTTGCTGGGCGGAGCTCCAGGTGTAGCTCTAAAGGCGGCCCGGAATCTGGAACGGCTCTATCCGGGATTAACTGTATGCGGCTGCCGGGACGGCTATTTCCCGATCCAGGATGAACCTGACATTATTGCCGCTATCAATGCTGAATCGCCTCATATTCTGTTTGCGGCTCTGGGAGCTCCCAAACAGGAGTACTGGCTGAGCCGGCATCGGGAAATTTTAAAAGTGCCGGTATGTATGGGTGTGGGAGGCAGTTTTGATGTTATTGCCGGTATCAAGCAGCGAGCCCCGCAGCTTTTCATCAAACTAAATCTGGAATGGTTATATCGTTTACTTACCGAGCCGTCACGCTTCAAGCGGCAGTTAGCCTTACCCGCCTTTGCTCTTAAAGTTTTAAGACAAAAACGTAGCCGCGGCAGGAATAAGGCTGCAAGGTGAGAGGGGGATTACCATGGATAAAACCCGGGTTTTTGCTTTAGATATCGGAACCAGAAAAATCATCGGCTTGGTTATGGAGAAGCTTGACCGGCAATATAAGGTTATTGATGCCGAAATGTTGGAGCATAGCACCCGAGCTATGATGGATGGGCAGATCCACGATGTGACGGCGGTAGCTGCCACTATAAAACAGATTAAAGATGCCCTGGAAGCGCGTTTGCAGATTAAACTGAAATCGGCGGCGGTAGCTGCTGCGGGGAGGGCATTAAAGACTTCTCCGGGGGACTGCCGTAAGAGCCGCTCTATTCTCACCGAAATAAGCAGCGAAGAAATAAGAGCCCTGGAGATTGAGGCGGTCCATAAGGCCCAGTATAATCTGGCCCAGGAAGAACAAGGGGGCAGGGAGCGAAACAATTATTTTTGTGTGGGATACAGCGTGGTGGAATATTCATTGGAAGGCCAGCCGATCAGTAATTTGCAAGGTCAGGTAGGAAACGAAATAGCAGTCCAGGTGATTGCCACTTTTTTGCCCCGGGTGGTGGTGGACAGCCTGTTTTCTTCCCTGAAAAAGGCGGGACTTGAAATTGAAAGCCTCACCTTGGAGCCGATAGCAGCTTTAGCAGTGGCTATACCGCCTGCCATGCGCCTGTTGAATCTGGCTTTGGTGGATATCGGCGCCGGTACCTCAGATATCGCTTTAGTTAAAGACGGCAACGTATTTGCTTATGCCATGGTACCTACCGCCGGTGATGAATTAACCGAATATCTGGCCACGCGCTATCTGCTTGATTTTGATACGGCCGAGAACACCAAAAGGCGCCTGACGGGACAAGATCAGATTGAAATAACCGATATCCTCAATAACCGACAGTTGATGTCCAGCCGGGATTTGTGCCAGGAATTACAGCCCCTGGTAGATGAATTGACCAATGAAATAGCCCATATCATTACGGGTCTCAATCAAAAGGTACCTGATGCGGTGGTTTGCGTGGGGGGAGGCAGCCTCACTCCTTCCCTGACTGCCAGTCTGGCCGATAAACTGGGTATTCCTGCTAACCGGGTAGGTATAAGGACGGTACAGAATCTGGATTATATCCATACGGATAAAAGTTTTCTGAATGGTCCCCAGGGTATCACCCCTCTGGGTATAGCTTACAACTACTTTACTATTCCTCCCATACCTTTCATCAAAGTCTCAGTAAACGGAAGAGAAACTGCTCTTTGGAACATGGGTGAACTTAGCGTAGCCGCAGCTCTTTTGAGCTCAGGGATAGCCCTTAATAACATCTACGGTAAGCCGGGTATGGGCAAAACCGTTGAAATCAACGGCTTTGTCAGGGTAATAAAGGGAAGCATGGGAACTGCGCCCCTGATCAAAGTAAATGGTGAAACCGGTTCCCTGGAAACCAGGCTTCAGGATGGGGACAGCATTGAGTTCACACCGGGTCGGGACGGGGAAGAGGCTCGTTTAACCGGAAGAGATCTGGTACCAGGCATCAAAGGTCAGGTAAAGGTTAATGGCGAACTATATGAGATGGAACCGGTGATAACCGTAAACGGGGAACCTTCTGATCCTGATGCCCCCATACCGGATCGCGCCAGGCTTGAGTTTGCCAATGTAAACAGCGTTTATAATATTTTGCGTTTGAGCGGACTGGACGACTACTGGCTGCGGGAGAAACACTACCGCTATTACCTGGATGACCGAAAAATCACCGTTACCTGGATGCCGATTGAAGTTCAGGTCAACGGGTTAAAAGCAGAAGCCGAACAGCAAGTGGAACCCGGCGCCCAAATAACATACAGTCGCAAAACGCTTCATCCCTCTATCGGAGATCTGCTGGCGGAAACAGACTACTGGGGCATCAATGTTAAGGTAAATGGTGAAGAAGTAAGGATTCCGGGGAAAGGCGCCAGTATAGAAATTGATGGTCAGACAGCTTCAATCCATGATGAAATCCGCGATGGCGCCCATATAACCTTAAATCGGGATAAAGGTGGAGCTATCTTAAGCGATATATTCAAGGTTATAGAAATCAAACCGGCTGCTAATGCCAGACTGCTGCTTAAAGTAGATGGGGAAGCGGCCGGTTTTACCACTCCTATTCGTGAAGGAAGTGAAATCGAAATCAGGTGGGAATAACATAACCGGTTAAGACAACGGCCCCCGGCGATAAAGAACTATGGCCGGGGGCCTGTTTTATTCTGAATCATAATATGAGCGTATCTGGCTAAAATATATAAGAGTCTTTTAGTTAGATTTAGTCAAGAATATTTAATATAGTGGTTTACAATTTCAAAATCAGTAGTAAAATTAAAATATATAGTCAATTAAAGTCAAAGAAGGGACAAGGGATGAAAAAAAGCCTGGCCGACCGAATTGAACAATATCTTAAAGTATTGATTGAGCGCACTGATGATAAGCAGATTGAGATCCAAAGATCAGAGCTGGCAGAAACTTTTGGCTGCGTTCCTTCCCAGGTAACTTATGTTATCAGCACCAGATTCACCGAATTTGAGGGCTATCTTACGGAGAGCCGCCGGGGGGGCAAAGGTTTTGTCCGTATCACCAGATATCAGCTGGAAGATGAAGAAAATGCCGGCAGAAATGAATTGATGACCTGGATAGATGAACTGCTGCAGGAGAAAGCGATTACGGCAAGCCAGGGAGAAATACTTCAGCATCTTATTACCTGTGCTTTTAAAAACATGCCGCCTGAATATAGAAAGCATTTATTTAAGCAGCTCAGAGTTGTACTGGCTGATTATACCCGCTACTGAACTGAGAAGCAGCAATCGGCGGTTATGGGTATTATTCAAAGGAGGAATAGATATGTATTGCGAAGAATGCAAACAAAGACCGGCGACAGTCCATCTTACTCAGATGTATAACGGCAAAAAAGTGGAGATTCATCTATGTGAAGCATGTGCAGCCCAGAAAGGGGCTTTTATGTTTGATGTAGCCAGTAATTTCTCTATACCCAATTTGCTCGGCAGTCTTTTTGGCAGCAATTTTAATCTTCCCGAGGTTCAGACCCAATTACCGGGAAGGGTTTGCCCCAATTGCGGTATGAGCTTGAATGATATTATGAATACCGGCAGATTAGGTTGTTCCGAATGCTACACAGCCTTTGAAAAGGAATTGGAGCCTACTTTGCGCAGGGTTCATGGCAATAGTGAGCATGTTGGCAAAGTACCTGCCCGGGGAGGAGAAAAGGTCATGGTAAAGAAAAAAATTGAACACCTGAAACAACAACTGCAGCAGGCAGTTGCAGCTGAGAACTATGAAAAAGCAGCTGAAATCAGGGATACCATTAAAGATACCGAGAAAAAACTGGGTTAGGAGGAAGGGCAGATGAAAGCCGATAATTTGCTGAACAGCAACTTTGTACGTTGGATGGCGGCTGATGAAGGGCCGGAATCTGACATAGTGATAAGCAGCCGTATACGTTTAGCCCGGAATCTTAATTTGATTCCTTTTCCGCAGATACTTGACCGGGAGAGCGGGAAAAAAAGCCTGCAAACCATAGAGGAAGCCTGGTCTAAAAGCACGACCCCTGACCTTAAGGAAATGGAACTGCTTACCTTTGACCGGCTTACCGCTCTGGAGCGGAAAATGCTGGTGGAAAAGCACCTGATCAGCCCCGGGCATGCAGAATCGGACGAATCTTTTCGGGGGGTACTGACTAATCAGGATGGCTCTCTGGTAATAATGATAAACGAGGAAGATCATCTGCGTATCCAGTGTTTTCTGCCCGGTCTGCAACTGGAGGAGTGTTACCGGCAGGCTCAGCAGATAGACGATGATCTGGAACAACACCTGAACTTTGCTTTTGATGAAAGAAGAGGCTACCTTACGTCCTGCCCCACTAACGTGGGGACGGGAATGCGGGCTTCAGTCATGCTCCATCTCCCGGCTATAGCCATCAGCGGACAGATCAACCAGATATTTCACAACATAGCTCAGCTGGGTATGACCGTACGAGGTATATATGGGGAAGGAACTGAAGTGATAGGCAACTTTTTTCAGCTTTCCAATCAAGTAACCCTGGGTCAAACTGAAGAAGATATTATTAATAATCTGACTGGCATAACCAAGCGGATTATTGAGCAGGAAAGATTGTTAAGAGAAAGGCTCAGGGAGGATATGAAATACCAGCTTGAGGACCGTGTAGGCAGGGCTTATGGAATATTGAGCAGTGCCCGGGTGATGAACTCCAATGAAGCGATGGCCCTCCTATCCGATGTAAGGCTGGGGGTAGACCTGGGTATACTGGCTAAAATAACAGCCTTTGCCCTTAATGAACTGGTGGTTGCCATTCGTCCGGCCCATCTGCAGAAGAAAGTGGGTAAAGAAATGGACGCCTTTCATCGCGATATTGAACGCGCCGAGGTAATAAAAGAAAGACTGGCCGCAACCAGAGAGCATTGAGCAGAAAATATTAACCGGATTAACGCTGATTTAATTACAATTTGTGAAAATCCGGCTGGCCGATGGTTAACATAAACCCGTGGATAAATGAAAGGAGGAGATATATATGTTTAGAAGATTTACCCAAAGGGCCCGAAATGCCGTTATTCATGCTCAGGAAGAAGCCCGGCAGCTTAATCACCCGGCTATCGGCACCGAACATATATTGCTGGGACTGCTTCGGGAAGGTGAAGGAGTAGGTGCCCGGGCGCTTTTAAATATGGGACTGGATTTAGAAAAGGTGCGGCAGGAAATCACCCGCCTGATTGGCGAAAATAATGCCAATACTGAAAGAGGAGCCGGTGATCTGCCTATCACCCCCCGGACCAAAAAAGTATTTAACCTGGCTTTTGATGAAGCCCGCTTACAGGGGGTAAATTATGTGGGGACCGAACATCTGCTGCTGGCTTTAATCCGGGAAGAGGAAGGGGTGGCAGGCCAGGTCCTGATATCTATGGGAGTAAGACTGGAGCAGCTAAGGGAACAGGTTATGCTCCTTTTAGGCGGGGAGGCCTCGTCCGGGTATAATAACAATCCCTATCAGGAATTCCAGGTCAATCCGTCCGCTTCTTTTCAGGCTAAAAAGAAAAGCCGGAGCAAAACCCCGACTCTGGATTCCTTTAGTCGCGATCTGACCCAGGATGCAGGCGAGGGACGGCTGGATCCGGTGATTGGCCGGGAAAAGGAAATAGAACGGGTAGTGCAGATCCTTTCGCGCCGAACCAAGAACAACCCGGTTCTAATCGGGGACCCGGGCGTTGGCAAGACGGCTATTGTAGAGGGATTGGCGCAAAGGATAAATGAGAACCATGTTCCGGAAATATTAAGCAATAAAAGAGTAGTAGCCCTGGATCTTTCCACCATGATAGCGGGAACCAAATATCGGGGAGAATTCGAGGATCGTTTGACCAAGATAGTAAATGAAATAAGGAACGCCGGGGATGTAATCATATTTATTGATGAACTGCACACCATAGTCGGAGCCGGTGCGGCTGAAGGGGCGATAGATGCGGCCAATATTCTCAAACCCTCTCTGGCCCGGGGAGAATTCCAGTGTGTGGGCGCCACCACCTTAAACGAATACCGCAAGCATATTGAAAAAGATGCGGCTTTGGAAAGACGCTTCCAGCCCATCGTAGTGGACGAACCCAGTGAGGAAGAGAGCATAGAGATATTAAAGGGCCTGCGCGACCGTTATGAAGCTCATCATGGAGTTAAGATAAAAGACGAGTCCATTATCGCAGCGGTCAAGCTGTCGACTCGCTATATCAGTGACCGTTATCTGCCGGACAAGGCCATTGACCTTATTGATGAAGCTTCCTCCCGGGTAAGGTTGGCCAACTATATTCTGCCCGAGGACTTAAAAGAAAAGCAAAAACAAATGGAAGAAATCAGTAAGGAGAAAGAAGAAGCGATTAATGCCCAGGAATATGAAAAAGCCGCCAAATTCAGGGATGAAGAGCAGAGACTGCGGGATGAATTTGAGAATGAGCATAAAGAATGGGTCAATAAACGCAGACTGCAGGTAGGTTCAGTGGGTGAAGAGGAAATAGCTGCCATAGTGTCGAGTTGGACCGGAGTACCGGTCAGTAAGCTGGCTACTGAGGAGAGCGAACGGCTGGTACACTTGGAAGAGGTTTTGCACCAGCGCGTAATAGGCCAGGAAGAGGCGGTGCAAGCGGTAGCGCGTGCCGTTAGAAGGGCGCGGGCGGGGTTAAAAAATCCCCAGCGTCCCATAGGCTCCTTCGTATTTTTAGGACCGACCGGGGTCGGGAAAACTGAGCTGGCCCGGGCTTTGGCGGAAGCAATGTTTGGCAGCGAAGAGGCGGTAATCCGGCTGGATATGTCCGAATATATGGAGAAACATGCCGTATCCCGGATGATTGGTTCTCCCCCCGGTTATGTGGGCTATGATGAGGGAGGACAACTGACGGAAAAAATCAGGCGAAAACCCTACTCGGTTATTCTGCTGGACGAGATTGAGAAAGCCCACCCGGATGTATTCAATATCCTGCTGCAGATTCTGGAGGATGGCCGCTTGACCGACGGTCAGGGGCGGACTGTGGATTTTCGCAATAGTATAGTGATTATGACCTCTAATGTTGGGGCTGAATCCATAAAGAATACTAAAAAGGTAGGCTTTACCAGCGCCGTTGATGAAGCCGAAAACTATAGCCGGATGAAAGACCGGGTAATGGAACAGCTCAAGCATACCTTCCGGCCGGAGCTGATGAATCGTATTGACGAAATCATAGTTTTCTCCAGTCTGAACGAAACGGAGCTGCAGCAGATTATCGACCTGTTATTGCGGGATCTGGCTAAAAGGGTGGAAGAAAACGGTTATCATCTGGAAATCAATGCTGCGGCCCGGAAAGTAATTTTGAAGGAGGGTTATGAACCTGACTATGGCGCCCGTCCTTTAAAACGGGCCATACAAAAACTGGTTGAAGACCGGGTCTCGGAGGAGATACTGAAAAAAACCGTCGAGCCAGGCGATAAGATAGTGGTTGATGCTCAGGACGGCGCTATTGTAATACGAAAAGGATAATCATACCGGATAGAAAGGGGGCTTTATCAGCCTCCTTTTTAGTTTAATCATACCTAAAGGGGAAAAAATGCCTGATTAATTGAATTTCCCTGGTAAAGATTACGATATTTTATTTATAATATTTTGTAAAGGAGAATACTATGGGAAAAAGTATAAGTAGATTTTCCTGTAGCAACTGTGGCTATGAAAGCAGCAAATGGCTGGGCAAGTGTCCCGGTTGCGCCTCCTGGAATACTATGGTAGAAGAGCCGCTGGGAAAAAAAGCTGCTCCCGGCCGCCGGCGGACTACGGAAGCGGTACCCCTGAACTCTATTTCCGATCAGGATATCCATAGGCTGAGTACCGGCATAGGTGAACTGGATAGGGTACTGGGTGGGGGAATGGTGCCGGGTTCGGTCATATTGCTGGGAGGAGACCCGGGCATAGGTAAATCGACTTTACTATTGCAGGTGGCTGATGCCGTAGCCCGGAGCGGAAAACCGGTAATTTACCTCTCCGGCGAGGAATCACTGAAACAAGTACGACTGCGTTCTTTACGTTTGCATATAAATAATCCTGCTGTTTATCTGCTTAATGAGCAAGATATAGATTTGCTGGATGGATATATCAAAGAAATAGATCCCGAGCTGGTTATCGTAGATTCCATCCAAACCGTCTATTCCCCTGAAATATCGTCTATTCCCGGAAGTGTTTCCCAATTACGGGAATGCACCGCCCGGATAATCAACATAGCTAAAAACAGTGACAAAGCCTTTTTTCTGGTGGGCCATGTAACCAAAGACGGTGCTCTGGCTGGGCCCCGGGTATTGGAGCATATGGTGGATGTAGTAATCTATTTTGAAGGGGAGAAAAATTACTCCTTTCGCCTGTTGCGGGGAATCAAAAACCGTTTTGGCTCCACCGATGAAATTGGTTTGATGGAGATGAGCGGGCAGGGACTGGTAGAGGTGGTAGACCCTTCCTATGTTTTTCTCAGTCCGGCCTTGCCGGATAGTAATGGCACTGCTGTTACCGCCAGTTTTGAAGGCAGCCGCCCGCTGCTGATAGAGGTGCAGACACTGGTTTCGGCCTCGGGGGCGGGATATCCCCGGCGTATGGCATCAGGCATTGACCAGAACCGTTTGGCCTTGATAATAGCGGTGCTGGAGAAAAAGACGGGATATAATTTGGCATCTAACGATGTTTATCTCAAAGTCACCGGGGGGGTATTTTTAAAGGATCCTTCAGTTGATTTGGGAATTGCAGCCGCGATTATATCAAGTTACCGGGAGCGGCCTCTGGCTTCGGATACGGTTTTTATAGGGGAGTTAAGCTTAAGCGGCCAAATCAGGTCGGTACCGTTTTTGGACCTCCGGCTTAAGGAGGTCCAAAAGATGGGATATAAAAGAGTAGTCGTACCAGGCGGTACGGCTAAAAACAGGATATACCCTTCTGATCTGAAGGTACTTGAGGTAAATACCATAGAAGAATTTATAGATTTAATCATGGAGGGATGAGCGGGTGGAAGATACCTATCAGGAACAGTTCAGAAAATCTCTGCAGATGCTTGCACCGGGCACTTTATTTCGGGTGGGGATAGAAAATATATTATTAGCCAATACTGGTGGCCTGATAGTCGTGGGAGATTCTCCGGAACTAATGTCGATTGTCAATGGCGGATTTCAGATTAATGCTGAATTTACTCCGGCGCGGCTCTACGAACTGGCCAAAATGGACGGGGCCATTATTACCAGTCATGATACCGGCAAAATTTTAATTGCCAACGCCCAACTGGATCCTGACCCCACTATACGTTCCAATGAAACCGGGATTCGTCATCGCACCGCCGAACGGGTAGCCCGGCAGACAGGGGAACTGGTGGTTGCCATATCCCAGCGGCGTAAAGTTATCACCCTGTATCAGGGCAACATCGTTTTCCGTCTGCGTGATTTGGCTTCTATTTTGGTTAAGGCCAACCAGGCACTGCAAACCCTGGAGAAATACCGCAATGTCATGTTAAGGGAACTGCAGCACCTGGGAGGGCTGGAATTTGAAGATATGGTAACCGTATCTGAAGTATGCGAGGTGCTCAAGCGCAGTATAAAAGTTTTGCGGATAGCCAATGAAATAGAACATTATATTGCCGAGCTGGGCAGTGAAGGCCGGCTGGTAAAGATGCAACTGGATGAGATGATCGCCAATGTGGAAGAGGAGGCCTTGCTGATTATTCAGGACTATTCCAATATTATGGAAAAACCCCCCCATGAATTATTGGCGGCGATGATGCGTTCCTTTGAGGAAGATATATCTGATCTGGTATTTATCGCCCGTCTGCTTTCCCTGGGTACATCTACCAGCCACCTGGATCAGATGGTTTCACCCCGTGGATACCGTATGCTCCAGAAGCTGCCCCGTATTCCCACTTCCATCATTGATAATCTGGTGGAACGGTTTGGCCTGCTTACCCACATCTTGCGGGCCAGTATTGAGGAATTGGACGAAGTGGAAGGCATAGGAGAAGTAAGAGCCCGATCCATTAAGAACGGGCTTAAGCGCATGCAGGAACAACAACTGCTGGAATATATGGTCTAAAAGCAGAAAAAATAAAAGTAAGAACCGCTTCCGTAATTCTGTAATAAAGAAGCGGTTCTCTTTATTTTCTAATTCCCCCCATGGCTGGAGGCCGTACGCAAATAGGGCACAGGCAGGTAAGCAACCAAGAATGAAAATAATCTTACGGTTTCCCTATTTTTTGACGCGGAATTCAGGGAATTTAAAAGGAAGAACGCGGAAGAAAACTTTAATAAAATCCGCGTCTTTCCCAGAAGTTCAGCGTGTTCCGCGTCTATTTTCTAATTAAGTCAAATTAAAAACACCCAGGGTGGATGCTTTTTTGTATTCCTTTATAAAAACGTCGTAAAGGTTAATATCCAGTGTGTTGCAGAGAGCAGCGGTGTAGAAGAGCAGTTTTCCCAGTTCATTGTTGATCACTTCTTCGCAATTAGGGCACATATGCCCTTTCAGATGGCTGTCCAAATACTGTTTTAACTCTTCAAAGGAGTCAATTTGTTCCGGCAGTTGCAGCTTATTGGCCTCAATTGACAAACAACCGCAATCAGTTACCGATTTGGCTACGGCCCGGTTGACCCGACAACTGGCCTCGGAAAGCTTGGAAAGGATATCCAGTATGCTGCGGTGCCTTATCAGGAGATCGCCCACCACGTTTTGGAACTCATCACAGATCAAGTCCTTCAAAAGGCTTGCCCCCTTAGTATAAGACTTTTTTAAATTATAGCTTTTGCTTTCAGGCATTGTCAATTATACACCACCCTTCCGGGGGTTTACGAAATTTTCTGAAAATTCTTTAACATGGCGTATATTTCGTCTTTATTACATTTAATACCAGTCTCGCCTCCCGGCAGAAGAAAATGCAACCCGGTTAAAGCGCAGCAGCAATTTTTTTACAATAGTTGGTATAATTATGCAGCTCCTAAACAAAAATAGTAAGTATGGAGGTGTATAAATATGTGTAGAAAAATTAAATTTTCCAGTAAATTATTTCTTTTAGCACTTATTTTCGGTATCTGGGCGGCATACACCGTTCAGCAGCTGTTGCCATTAAAACCTTTATGGAATCTGGGGTGGGGTTTAATAGCGGCCGCAGTGTTTTATCTGGGCCTTACCTTATTGGGTAAGCTGGCTCGAAAGGCTGCGGATTACATTAATCGAACCCTGGACAGTATACCCAGTGATATACTGTTGGGTGGCATAGCCGGACTTTTTATGGGTATTTTGGTGGGGGTTTTGAGCACTTTTCCCCTTTCCCTGCTGGATGGGATCGGTGATGTTTTAACCCTGGGGATTTTCTGTTTGAGCGGTTTGCTGGGAGCCACCATAGGTGCACGTCGAGCCCCGGATTTTATCAAACTATGGCCTCACTCCGCGGTTACCGAAGAAACAGACGGGAACCTGATTTCTCCCAAAGTGCTTGACACCAGTGCCATAATTGACGGGCGCATCTATGATGTCTGCTTAAGCCATTTCCTGGAGGGGCAGCTCATTGTACCTACTTTTGTCATTGAAGAGCTGCAGCATATTGCCGATTCTTCTGACAATATCAGGCGTAATAAGGGCAGGCGGGGACTGGAGCTTCTGTCGAAAATGCAGAAACACACCGGCATAAAAATTGATATAATTGAAGCAAATATACCTGAGGAAAAAGACGTGGATAACAAGCTGTTACGTCTTTGCAAACAGATTAACGCCTGCATCATAACCAATGATTACAATCTTAATAAAGTAGCTGAACTGCAGGGGATCAAGGTCCTCAATATAAACGAACTGACCAATGCGGTGAAAGTGATTGTCTATCCGGGAGAGAACATGCACATTGCCATTATAAAAGAGGGCAAGGAAGCCGGGCAGGGTGTAGGTTACCTGGAGGATGGCACCATGGTTGTGGTTGAGGATGCTCACCATGAAATCGGCAATGAGCTGGAAGTAACGGTTACCAGTGTGTTTCAGACCGCAGCCGGGCGTATGATTTTTACCCGCAAAGTGCGGGAGGAAAATGGCGGCAGCGTTAATCAGGTTTTTCAGGAAGTACAAGAGGTGAAACTATATGGCTAACAACCTGCGGGTTGTTATCGCAGCGGCAGGAACCGGAAGCAGGATGAAGAGCCCCGTCAATAAACAGTACATGCTCTTGAAAGAAAAGCCTGTTCTAAGCTATTCCCTGGAGGTATTCGAGCAATACAACGCTGTGGACGAAATAATCATTGTGGCCCATCCCCGGGAGATCGAATATTGTGAAAAGGAAATTGTAAAAAAATACGGCTATCATAAGGTTAAAAAAGTTATCCCCGGGGGGGAGCAGCGCCAGGACTCAGTATGGGCGGGACTGACAGAACTTGGTGCAGATACGGACTATGTGGCTGTGCACGATGGTGCTCGGCCACTTTTAACGTCCAATTTGTTGAGCGGACTGCTGCAGGCTGCTCAGGAATGGGGCGCCGCTATTCCCGGCATCTGTGCTCGGGATACCTTGAAAATGATCGACCGGGACGGTTTGGTGGCTAATACCCTGGACCGTTCCAGCGTGGTATTTATCCAGACCCCCCAGGTTTTTCGCTATAGTGAACTTTACCAGGCTTATATCATGGCCTATGAGGAAAACTTCCGCAGTACGGATGATGCCGCCCTGTTTGAAAAATACATCGGCCGGGTCAAAGTGGTACCGGGTAATTATAATAATCTCAAGATAACCACCCCGGAAGACCTGATCATGGCTCAGGCATTATTAAACATGTAAGCTGGTAGTCTGGATGCATCCCAACAGAGCTGTTATACTTCAATCGGCGTTAATCAACGCATTAACCGCTCATGGCCTGAGGCTGCAACCAAATATGAAAATAGTCCAACGGTTCTGCTATATTTTTTGACGCGGAATTTAGGAAATTTAGAAGGAAGAACGCGGAAGAATGCTTTAATAAATTCCGCGTATTTCCCAAAAGTTCCGCGGTTTCCGCGTCTTTTTTATAATGAATCTGCGTTGATCTGCGTCTATTTTCTAATTAAGGGAGGAGAAGTTTTGCGTATTGGCAACGGTTATGACGTTCATTGTCTGCAGGCAGGAAGAAAGCTGATTTTAGGGGGGGTGGAGATCGACTATCCCCGAGGTTTGGAAGGGCATTCCGATGCCGATGTTTTACTCCATGCCATCTGTGATGCCCTTTTAGGTGCGGCAGGACTGGGTGACATTGGCCGCCATTTTCCCGATAGCGACCAACGTTACCATGGTATAAGCAGTCTTTATCTGTTGCAGGAAGTAAGGGATAAGCTGTATCAGACAGGTTTTAAAGTGATCAATATAGACAGCACCATTATAGCTCAGCAGCCCAAATTGGCGCCTTACCTGGCGGCGATGGGGCAGAACATAGCCCGGGTAATGCAGATACAAGCGGAACAGGTTAATGTAAAGGCTACCACTACCGAAGGCTTAGGATTCGAAGGCCGGGAAGAAGGCATATCAGCCCTGGCCGTGGCTCTGTTGGATTAGCGGAGCCGAGAATTTTAACATGGCAGGTTTGATTGGGCTGGCTATTGTTGCCGGGTTGACCGTAATGATATAATTACCAGGTATGCAAGGAGGGAAACTGCATGAATAAAATAAAAGTCCGGTTTGCGCCCAGTCCTACGGGGCCGTTACATATAGGCGGAGCCCGTTCGGCTCTGTTCAACTATCTTTCTGCCCGCCATAACCGTGGAGAATTGGTTTTAAGAAGCGAAGACACGGATTTGGAGCGCTCGCGCCGGGAGTATGAAGAGGAAATAATTGAGTCCCTGCGCTGGCTGGGAATCGACTGGGATGAAGGTTTGGAAGTCGGCGGGGAAAATGGACCTTACCGGCAAACTGAGCGCTTAAATTTATATAATGAATACACCGCCCGTTTACTGGAATCGGATCAGGCTTATTACTGTTTTTGCAGTGAAGAAGAACTGGAAGAAGAACGCCGACAGGCGATGGCCCGCGGGCAAATGCCGGGATATTCCGGGAAGTGCCGATATCTGACGGCAGAAGAGGTTAAGGCCAGGCTGGCTCAGGGGCAAAAACCGGCGATCCGGTTTAAAGTACCATCAAACCGGGTCTATGTGGTTGATGATTTGGTCAGAGGACGGGTTAATTTTGACAGCAATAACATCGGGGATTTTATTATCGTCAAATCAGATGGGATACCCACCTATAACTTTGCCGTGGTGATAGATGATGTACTGATGGGAATAAGCCATGTTATTCGGGCCGAGGAGCACCTGTCCAATACTCCCCGGCAGTTGATGATTTATGATGCCCTGAACCTGAAACGGCCGGAATTTGCTCATATTTCCCTTATTTTGGGTGATGACCGGCAGAAGATGAGCAAGCGCCACGGCGCCACTTCTCTGGTACAATATCGGGAAATGGGTTATCTGCCTGAAGCCTTGTTCAACTTTCTGGCTTTATTGGGCTGGTCCCCGGAGGGGGAGGAGCAGATTCTTTCCCCGGATGAGATAATCTCAGCCTTTACTCTGGAGCGGGTGGCTAAAAATCCGGCCGTGTTTGATCTGGATAAACTAAATTGGATTAACCAGCAGTATATCAAGCAAAAAGATCATGAGGAGCTAAAAACCCTTATCATGCCTTATCTGCAGGAATCCCCCTATGCTGAAGATGTGGCGCGGCTGGATAAGGTACAGCTCGACCTGCTGGTAGAGGTGCTGCGTGATCGGATTATATGCTTGAACGATGTGGGAAAGGAATTGGCAGAGTTTTTCGCTCTTCCCGAATATGATGCCGGGGCTATGGAGATATTGCAGGCCGATGGAACCGAACCGGTTTTAGAAGCTTTTATCAATGGGCTGCCCGATTATAAAGAAGCGGCAGAAATTCAGCAGTTTATCAAGTCCATTACCAAAAGTTTAAAATTAAAGCCCAAGAACGTGTTTATGCCTCTGCGTTGTGCCTTAAGCGGAAAAAGCCACGGACCGGATCTGCCTTACCTGATTTTTATCTGGGGCCGGGAGGAATCTCTGAGCCGTGTCCGCCAGGTCCTGGAGATGATTAAATAATTCGTCCAAGGTTGACTTTGACAAGAGGTTTGCATATAATTACAATAATTCCATATATAAATGCTGCGAATGGGAGAAGTAGGGCTGCGATCGCTGCCAGAGAAAAGAGGTCACCGGCTGAGAGCCTCTTTACAGTATGAAGCTTTTCCGAAATTGCACCCGGGAGCAGACATGTTGAAAAAGATAGTAGGCATGCCCGGTGATACCGTTAAGAAGATTGAGTGAAATACTGTGAGTGCAGTATTTAATAAGAGTGGAACCGCGGAAAATGGCCTTTCGCCTCTTGAGGAGACGAAAGGCTTTTTATATTTTATTTTTTAAGGAGGATAAAGATGTTTACCAGGCTTAAAAGAGAGATTAAGGTGGTATTTGAAAGGGATCCGGCTGCCCGCAGCGTATGGGAGGTACTTTTTTGTTATCCCGGGTTTCATGCTATCATTAATCATCGGATAGCCCATTCTTTATATCTCAGGAAATGTTTCTTCCTGGCGCGGCTGATTTCTCATATGAGCCGCTGGCTGACCGGTATCGAAATCCACCCCGGTGCCAAAATAGGCGACGGTTTATTTATTGACCATGGCAGTGGTATAGTTATTGGAGAAACCGCCGAAATAGGAGATAATGTTACTATATACCAGGGTGTCACCCTGGGAGGCACCGGTAAGGAGAAAGGCAAACGCCATCCCACTATCGGCAACAATGTGGTTATAAGTACGGGAGCGAAGGTACTGGGAGCAATAACTGTGGGTGATAACGCTAAAATCGGAGGCGGCTCGGTAGTATTGAAAAGTGTTCCCCCATCCTGTACGGTGGTCGGCGTTCCCGGAAGAATTGTGGTTCGCGACGGAGCTCGGGTAAAAGACGGAAAAATTGAGGTTGACCTGGAACATCATCTTTTACCCGACCCTATTGCCGACACCCTTACCGCCATGCAGGTTCGGATCGAAGAATTGGAAAAACGCCTGCAATCTTATGAAGAGAAGGTGACCGACCATGCGAGTTTACAATACTCTCAGTGGCAGAAAAGAAGAGCTGGAAACGCTTGAGCCTAACCAGGTAAAAATCTACGTTTGCGGGCCCACCACCTATAATTATATTCATCTGGGCAATGCCCGCCCCCTGGTAGTCTTTGACAGCCTGCGCCGCTACCTTATTTATCAAGGATATAAGGTAACTTATATCCAGAATTTTACCGATGTTGATGACAAGATAATCAAGCGCAGCCGGGAGAAAGGTGAAAACGCTTTGGAACTGGCGGCGCACTATATAAACGAATACTTTAAGGATGCGGCTGCTTTGAATATACTGCCGGCCGACGCTCATCCCCAGGTCAGCCGGCATATGGATGATATAATCAAGGCTATAAGTATTCTCATAGCCAAAGGCTTTGCCTATGAGGTTGACGGCGATGTTTATTACCGGGTAAGAGCTTTCAAAGGATATGGCAGGCTTTCCGGCCGCAGCTTGGAGGATATGCTGGCCGGAGCCAGGGTGGAAGTGGACGAGCGCAAAGAGGAAGCGGCCGACTTTGCCTTGTGGAAAGCAGCCAAACCGGGGGAGCCTTCCTGGGATAGTCCCTGGGGACGGGGAAGGCCGGGCTGGCATATCGAATGTTCCGTAATGGCGAATAAATACCTGGGAGATACTATAGATATTCACGGTGGCGGAAATGATCTGATTTTTCCCCATCATGAGAATGAGATAGCCCAGGCTGAAGCCCTGACCGGAAAACCATTTGTCCGCTACTGGATGCATAATGGCTTTATCACTGTAAACAGTGAAAAGATGTCGAAGTCGCTGGGCAATTTTTTCCTGCTGCGCGATGTGCTGGAGAGATTTCCAGCAGATGCGGTGCGTTTTTATCTGATTGCTACCCATTACCGCAGTCCTCTGGACTTTGACGACGGCAAACTGGAGGAAGCCCGTAAAGCCTTAGGGCGTTTGAAGACAACCCTGCTGCTGGTCAATGAGTTTCAGCAGGGGAATCATAGCTTGAAGGTAAAACCGGAAGGGGAAGCCCTGAACCTTAATCAGGCCGTGACCGACCTGCAGCAGGAATTTATAGCTGCTCTGGATGATGATTTCAATACTGCCCGGGCTTTGGGCTCACTGTTTGAAATATCTCACCGGATTAATAACTACCTGGCTTCAGCCCGGCCCGACCGTGCTATGGATCAGGCCGCCGTTGCGGAAGCCGCAGCTATCTTTAAGGAACTGGGAGAAGTGCTGGGTATTTTTATTGACCGGCAGCAGGACGAGACCGCCGGGATTGACAAAGTATTGGACATAATAGCCGCCATACGCCATTTTGCCCGGCAAGAGAGAGACTATCAATTAGCTGATGATATCCGTGATTTTCTGGGGGCAATGGGTATTGTCAGCGAAGATACTACGGGCGGGACCCGTTTCCGTTATGAATCGCCCCCAAAACTGAGCTTGCTGATGGAGAAACTTATCGCTTTGAGGTCGAATTTTAAATCCCGTAAGCAATATGCCCAGGCGGATTATATAAGAGATAGTTTGCAGCAGGCCGGTATTATATTGGAAGATACCAGGGAAGGAGCCAGGTGGAAGATTGCTGAGGCTTGAAGCACTGGATGAAAACATGCTGCGGGAGTACCCGGCGGTAGTTTTGGCTTATGTTGGTGATGCGGTGTTCGAACTGCTGGTAAGAAGACATATAGTTACCGCCGGTCGGCGCAAGGTCAGTGAAATTCATCATGATACTGTGGAACTGGTCAAAGCCCAGAGCCAGGCGAAGCTCATCCGTCAGTTGTGCCATGAGCTGACTGAAGAGGAGCAGGACATAATAAAAAGGGGCCGCAATGCCAAAAGTACACCTCCCCGCCACGCCGACCCGGGCGATTATAAATTGAGTACCGGTTTCGAAGCCTTGCTGGGCTATCTCTATCTCAAAGGCGATGAAGACCGGCTTTTGTATCTGGTCGACAGAGCGCTGGAGAATTAAGACCCCGGGTATGGTCTGGAGCCATGGCAGGTAATTAAAATATTATGTAATAATGTATGAGGAGGCTTGGCCTTATGATTATTCAGCAGCCCAAGGTGCTGATTCCCGGGAATGCTCTGGGGAAAGAGATCCTCTTGCGTCTGGAACGTTATGCCCGGGTTTGTTATAAGTCAGAAGATAAAATGCCTGCCGGGGGCAATCCGGATTTTTTAAAAAGCAAACTCAAAATAGGGCATGAATCAATCATAGAACATGAAAAAGCCACGGTATTGTTCATTATTGACCGGGGCATATCACATGAGATAGTCCGGCACCGCATAGCTGCTTACAGCCAGGAGTCAACCCGCTATTGCCGCTATAGTAAGGATAGATTCGGTAATGAAATTGCGGTTATTGAACCCTACTTTTTCCTGGATGACGAGGTTGCCTACCAGCAGTGGAAGGATGCCTGCCAGGCAGCCGAAAAGGGTTACATGACTTTACTGCAAGCCGGGCGTTCAGCCCAGGAGGCCCGTTCAGTGCTGCCCAATTCGTTAAAAACAGAGCTGGTGGTTACATACAATATGAGAGAATGGCGCCACTTTTTCCGTCTGCGCTGCGATCCTGCCGCCCATCCCCAGATGAGACAGGTGGCTATACCCCTGTTGCGCTATTTTCAGGGACAAATGCCCGGTCTTTATGATGATATAGCCTATGACCGCTCCTTTCCGGAAAGGCATTATGCCCGGATAGTCATAACCGACGATTTGTTTAACTAAGACGCGGGAGAAAATACTGCTTATGAAAGAAAAACTAGCTGGGGTCAATAGTATTATGGAGGCCTTAAAAGGCCAGCGTAAAATTGACAGGATATATGTGCTTGACACCCGTCAGGACAAAAGAACCGGGGAACTGGTACGTTTAGCTGAAAAAAAAGGGATTTATATTCAATATGTTCGGAGACAGCAGCTGGATCAAATGAGTGGCTTGGTTAATCACCAGGGGGTATTGGCCCTGGTGGAGAGTTATAAATATGCCGATCTGGATCAGGTCTGGCAGTTGGCGGCAAAGCGGGGAGAGGATCCCTTCATTCTTATCCTGGACGGCCTGGAGGATCCTCAGAATCTGGGCTCAATCATTCGTACAGCCGAATGTGCAGGGGTGCATGGCATAATCATCCCCCGTCATGGTTCGGCCCAGGTGAGCGAGGGTGTGGCCCGGGCTTCTGCCGGTGCGGTTGAGCATGTCTTACTGGTACAGGAGACTAACCTGGTCTCTGCCATTAAGAACCTGAAGCAGAAAGGATTGTGGATTGCCGGGGCTGACATGGCTGCCGAAAACGACTGTTTTTCAATTTCTTTTCCCGTGCCCCTGGCTTTGGTTATTGGCTCAGAGGGCAAAGGCATCCGCAGGTTGGTAAAAGAAAACTGCGATCTTCTGGTCAGGATACCTCTGCGGGGCAAACTGCAATCGCTTAATGCATCAGTTTCAGCCGCTGTGCTAATTTATGAAGTGTTGCGGCAAAGGGGAAAACAGGAAAAAACGTGCTAATCTTATCTTAGTGAAGCAAGCAATGGGCTGAAGCTTATTGGCAGAAGCGGCTTGATTTATCCTAACCCGCTGTACTATTGGCTTGACGTAGCTCAGCATGGTAGCTATAATAAATTTGGGGTACACTTCAGAATATCAATTTTATAATTATAAATAACAACTATTATGGAGGCGATTGAATGCCTAATTCTATCGCTGCTGCTCAAAAAATATTTCTTGCTTATACGGAAATGACTGATGAAGAAATAGTGGATCTGGCCCAACAGGGAGATCAATTTGCGGTTGAGTTTCTGGTAGATAAATATAAAAATTTTGTCAGGGCCAAGGCAAGGTCATACTTCCTTATAGGGGCGGATAAGGAAGACATTATCCAGGAAGGGATGATAGGCCTATTTAAAGCCATCCGCGACTATAAACTGGACAAACTCACCTCATTCCGCGCCTTTGCCGAATTATGCATAACCCGGCAAATTATTACTGCAATCAAAACCGCAACCCGGCAAAAACATATTCCTCTCAATTCTTATGTCTCACTTAACAAGCCCATTTACGATGAAGAGTCAGACCGGACCCTCATAGACATACTGTCTACCACCAGGATCACCAATCCTGAAGATATAATCATCAGTCGGGAAGAATTTATATTTATTGAGAAAAAAATGGGCGAAATACTTAGTTCTTTGGAATGGAAAGTTCTTATGGCTTATTTGGAGGGGAAGTCCTACCAGGAGATTGCGGTCGATCTGAAAAGACATGTAAAATCTATTGATAATGCCCTGCAAAGGGTAAAACGCAAGTTGGAAAAATATTTGGAAGATAGGAACGACCTTTAACGGCCCTGCCCAGACAGATTTACCCGCGCCAGCAGTAAGGCTTAAAGCCTTGCTAATCTAAAACCTGCCAGATATTTTGCCGATTAAAACCTTTGAGCAGCTATTGACTTTGATTTTCGCAGAGTATAAAATATTACTTGCTGAGCCGAGCTAGCTCAATCGGTAGAGCAGCTGATTTGTAATCAGCAGGTTGCGGGTTCAAGTCCTGTGCTCGG